>Ga0256845_1000481_pt1 | contig 37671 bp, 37 predicted proteins | sample RiftiametaG_FD_189101 | JGI IMG/M metagenome (GOLD analysis project Ga0256845, IMG submission 189101) | Tube worm associated microbial communities from hydrothermal vent at the East Pacific Rise, Pacific Ocean - Riftia | ecosystem: Host-associated > Annelida > Integument > Unclassified ...
CATACATACTTTATCAAACTTCATTTTTATCCTTAAATGTTATTAAACTCTCTTTTCCCACTCATACGCACTCTGACAAATAAGCCCTAAGTCATTATATTTTGGTCTCCAGTTCATCTTTTGTCGTATTTTACTGTTGTTAGAGATAAGTGTAGCAGGGTCTCCTGCTCTTCTTGGGGCATTATCTACAACAAAATTGGTTTTGGTTACATCCTTTAGTGTCTCTATAACCTCTTTTACTGAGTAACCTTTTCCATAGCCTACATTAAATGTATCACTATCATTCTCTTTTAGATACTCTATTGCTTCAATATGAGCAGATGCCAAGTCATCTATATGAATATAATCTCTAACTCCTGTACCATCCTCTGTATCAAAATCATCTCCAAATATCGCCATTTTTTCCCGTTTGCCTACTGCACACTCTGAGGCTATTTTAATTAGATGCGTTGCATTTGGAAAACTTTGACCAATTCTTGGCTCTAAATTTTCTCCATTATAATGAATATCTGCACCTGCTACATTAAAATATCTAAAAGCTACATGCTTAAAACTAGGATATGCAAAAGAGGCATCTCTTAATACATGTTCACTCATTAACTTTGACATACCATACGGGTTGATTGGAGCTGTTTGAAAATTTTCATCCAAGCCACTTTTAGGAATTTTTAGTGGTTCACCATAAACAGCAGCCGTACTAGAAAAGATAAATCTTTCCACTCCTGCTTTTATAGCTTTATCAATCAAGTTTGTACTATTTACAATATTATTCATATAGTAATCAAGTGGCTTTGCAACCGATTCAGGTACAACTATACTAGCTGCAAAATGAATAATAGTATCTATCTTATTCTCTTCTAATAGAGGCAAAATTTTATCAAACTTATTTAAATCAAGCTCTATAAATTTAAAATCTCTAATAGTTGATAGTGTATTCAAAGTTTTTCTACTTCCAGTACTTAAATTATCCAAAATAGTAACAGAGTAATCAGTTCCCTCCAAAAGCTGTTTTACAACATGACTTCCTATATATCCTGCTCCACCTGTAACTAATATATTCACTACAATCTCCCGTCCGAGCTAGATAGAACTGATTTTATATCAAAAATGACTTGGTTAATACTATCAAACTCCAAAGTTTTATAGTTATTATGTGCTACTGCCAAGACAACGGCATCATAACTATTTATCTCTTTTGCAGGATATTTGATTAAATCGAGATTATACTCCTCCCTGACCTCTTTTTCATCAGCCCAATAGTCACTAACTACAACTTCACAACCGAAATCTTGAAGTTCTCTAATTACATCAATAACCCTAGAGTTTCTTATATCTGGGCAATTTTCTTTGAATGTAATTCCCAATACAAGAACCTTTGCTCCCTCTATCTTCTTACCTTTTTTAATCATTAGTTTAATAACTTGATTAGCTACATAGATACCCATATTATCATTGAGTCTTCTACCTGCTAGTATAATTTCTGGGTTATATCCTACCTCTTGTGCTTTGTGTGTAAGGTAGTATGGGTCAACTCCAATACAATGCCCACCAACTAACCCTGGTTTAAAATTCAAAAAGTTCCACTTAGTACCAGCTGCTTCAAGTACTGCATTTGTATCAATTCCAAGACGATTAAATATCATAGATAGCTCATTGACAAAAGCGATATTTATATCTCTTTGGGAGTTTTCTATAACCTTGGCAGCCTCTGCTACTTTGATATTTGGTGCTAGATGTGTTCCTGCTGTAATTATACTAGCATATAGTTCATTTACTTTTTTGCCTATTTGGGGTGTTGAACCTGAGGTTACTTTTAGTATTTTAGTTACTGTATGCTCTTTGTCCCCTGGATTGATTCTCTCTGGTGAATATCCACAGAAAAAATCTTGATTAAATTTTAGACCTGATACTTTTTCTAATATTGGAACACAATCTTCTTCTGTAGCCCCTGGGTATACTGTCGATTCATATATAACTATATCATCTTTTTTTATAACTGAACCAATAGTCTCACTAGCCTTTAAGAGTGGGGTGAGGTCTGGCTTTTTATGCTTATCTATAGGAGTTGGAACTGTTACAATATAGATATTACAATCAGCTATATCCTCCAATTTATTACTAAAGAGCATACCATTATTGATAGCTTCGTTTACTTGTTCATCACTAAGCTCTAGTGTTCTATCATATCCAGAGGATAGCTCATCAATCCTCCATTGTGCTATATCAAATCCTATTACTTCATACTTTGATGAGAAAGCGTGTGCTAGTGGTAATCCCACATATCCTAAACCTATAATTGCTATTTTGTTTTCCATTAATATTTTACCTGATAAAAAAATTGCAATATTATAACTAAAAAAACTAAATGCCTATATCATATATCTGAATAACACCAAGTAGGTTATCCTCTTTACAAACTAGTAGGGAGTTAACTTTATAATCAGTCATCATCTTCTGTACTTCAGTAAGTTTAGATTTACTATCAACTATTTTAGGATTTTTAGACATCAAATCCTTGGCTTTTAACGAAAAAAACCTCTCTTGCATACTCTCCATCGCCCGTCTTATATCACCATCGGTAATAATTCCAATAATTTGGCTACTATTCATGATAATAGCCAATCCCATTTTACCCTCTGATATAGTCTGAACTGTATCTTTTATACTATCATCTAAACCAATTATAGGAAGATTTTCACTACGCATAACATCCTCTGCTTTAGTTAGAAGTCTTCGTCCCAAACTCCCACCAGGATGGAACTGTGCAAAATCTCTATCTTGGAAATCTCTTAACCTCATTAGTGCTACAGCCAAAGCATCTCCCATAACAAGAGTTGCTGTTGTAGATGAAGTGGGTGCTAGTTGCAGAGGACATGCCTCTTCTTTTACTGAGATATTAAGATGATATGAGCTATTTTTTGCCAAAGTAGAATCTGGATTTCCACTCATACCAATTATTATATTTTTATGAGCTTTTAGAAATGGAACTAATTTTAAAACCTCATCTGTCTCACCTGAGTTTGATATAAGTAGAACTATATCATCCCTCTCTATCATACCCAAGTCACCATGATACGCCTCACCTGGATGCAGAAAAAAGCTAGGAGTTCCTGTACTTGCCATAGTAGCGGCTATCTTTCTACCTATAATTCCTGATTTTCCCATACCCGAGACTATTAGCTTTCCTCTACACTCCAAAATAGCTTTTACTGCCTTTTCAAAATCTACGGTTAATTTAGTTGAGAGTTTTACTATCTCCCTAGCTTCAATCTCAAATACATTTTTTGCTATACTATTTATATTCACTTCTACCTCACTGTTTATTAAATCAATTCTAGTTGAGTATTTTACCTTTTTTTACTTTTGAGCTAGAGTATAAAAAAAACCATTCCAAATAAAGATTAAATATAAAATTTATGATAAAATTAAATTATGAAAAATTTTAATTCTAACATAACAGTAAAAATTACAACTCTAATACTTCTATTTGCACTCTTTGGATGTGGTAGTATTGATACAACAACCACACCCTCTACAGATACTACCACCAAAGAGAGTGAGATATTGGGTATCAATAATCTCCACACTGAGCAGAATATCTCTATATCTATAGAAGAGATAAATAGAGAGGTTGAGGTAGTTGATAGTCAAAATTTAGAACTAGAAGAGGAGCAGAATAGTACTGTTGAAGTAGTAGAGGAGATAGTGCAGGAGATATATATAACCCCCCCTCCTCCACCTCCTAATAATCCTCCACCAATTACAAATGAGAATGATGATGAAGAGATAATTCCTGTAGAGGAGAATCTCTCAAACTATACAAAAAAATTTATTAACCAAGAGAGATGTAATCAGATATTGGATAAAGAGTTTTTAGTAATATGTTATGACTATAGTCTAAAAGTGGCTAAAGCTGTATCCTACACTCTATATGGAGACTTAGTAAATGAGCTAAACATCGAAGATAGACCCTCTTTTTATGTAGAGAGAGATATAGATGAGGAGTATAGAGCAGAGACAACGGACTATACCAATACAGGATATGATAGAGGTCATCTAGCTCCAGATGCCTCATTTGATTGGAGTCAGGAGAGTTTAGATGCAACCTATTCACTAGCAAATATAATACCTCAAGCACCTGTAGTTAACCGATTCTTGTGGTTAAAAGTAGAGAACTATGCACGAGATAAGGCATTTGAATTAGATATTATAGAGGTCGTAAATGTAGTAAAATACAGCACAAACCCACCAAGAATAGGAGAGAATAATATCTCCATCTCAGAGGGCTTCTACAAAATACTTTTTAACAGTGATAAAGAGTATGAGGAGTGTTTCTACTACGCAAATGATTTAAATGCTAGTAGTGAAGATGACCTACTAGAAAACCATCTAGTAGATTGTACTCTAATAGAGTAGAGATTAGGCTATTTTTAATTTTTTCTGCCGTTTATAGACTTTTAATGTTTTACCCAAGGAGTAGAAAAAAACTATAAACATAACAAGATAGCTCCAACCAGTCCATAATATAATCTTAAAAGAGATATTTATAATAGATAAAATCAACCAAGCAAGTGTTAACTCTGCAGAGAAATAGACCAATGGAGTAATCAATCTATTTTTTCTTCTCTCTACTCTTCTCTTTCCATTATAAGTTTTCATCTTAATGCCTTATTATATAATGTTTTATTTTATTTATTTAAGATTATATCATAGAAATACTTAGTTTTATATGTTTAAAAATATTATTTTATATTTTTAATTATTAATGTGGAACAAAAATTCACTTTTTGTTAACTACTCATTTACCTTCTATTGTCCACTTGTTTATAAAGAAACAGTACAATACGAACATGAAAGATACGAAATCACAATAATCTCCTAACCGATTTCGATTTGAGATACTATATCTCAAAGTGACATAAAGCAAACTAAGTAATTTTATTCGCAACCTCCTTTGCACAATCTCCTTTGAAAAGACAAAAAAGGCTTTAACTCACATCTTTCTTAACTCATATTTTTAATAGCGTCATAAGCATGATTTATAGCCATAGCGATAGAGCCACCATTATCATAGATAATATCCCCTGCTATATATAATCCCTCTACACTAGTTTGATAATTTTCATCATATATAGGTCTATTTTTATCATCTATATCAATATTTGATTTTTGTAGAAAATCAACAGGAGTTGTACCACCAAGTGCATAAATCACCCTATCATAAACTGTTGAGAATCCATTGTTATAGTTTACTTTGACTCTCCCTTGCTCATTCTCTATAGAGTCAATATCTATACAATAACGAACACGCAATCTCTCCTCTTGGTCATACCGATGTATCATCTCTTGGTTTATATCATTTATCTTAGAGAATGAATCTCGTCTATAAGATAGAGTAACATTATTGATAGTTGTAAGTTGACAAGCGTACTCTACAGCAGAGTCACCACCACCCACAACTAAAATTTTCTCATCTCCTCTACACTCATATGGATTGAAATTCACTACCTGTTTAATGGTTCTAGGAATTTTATAGGATGGTTTATTAGGTTTACCCATTCGACCAATAGCTACTATCACATTTTTAGCAGAGAAGTCTCCTTGGGGAGTTACGACAGAGAATATATCTCCCTCTTTTGTCACTCTATCCACTTCTGTATTGAAAAGTGTATCTATACCATCACCATCAAGTAGAGTCTCAAAATACTCTAGCGTACTCTCTTTTGTCCCATCAAAAAAGTCAACATTACCAATCATATCAACCGTCTGACCCTTCCAATCCTTATCAACTCTTTTTGAGTCTTTATAGTATTGTCTAATAGTTTGAGAGTGATTACAACCCTTCTCTATCATCAAAATCTTCTCCATCTTAAAGATAGAAGCCTCCACAGCCGAGGCTATTCCACCAGGTCCACCACCAACAATTATCAAATCATATATCTCTTGCATAAGTACTCACTTTTTATAGTTTTAATAATTATACATTACTATTCTTTATAATTTATATGCTAGTTAATATTTATAGAAAAAGGAATAGAGAAGTACCAATTTATAAACATTTTTAATTATATTTTCATAATTTCTCATACTCCTCCTGCACCCCTCTATACCGATTATAAAGCATCCTAGAGATATATCGAGCCGTCTCCAAAAACTTCTCTGCCTCACCTCTATCCATCTTCTCTACCATCTTAAATCTAGTCTCATTATACATAAACTCTTTGACATCTATTGTAGCCCCTTTGTAATCAAGTCTCAATGGATTTGTATTAGTTCCTATATTTTGAGGATTAAATCTAAACAGAGGCCACAATCCACTATCCACTGCCTTTCTCTGTTGCTTCATACCATAACGCAAATCGTACCCATGAGCAATACAGTGTGAGTAGGCGATAATAATAGAGACTCCATTATAAGCCTCTGCCTCTACAAATGCTTTGAGTGTGGCTTTCTCATTTGCTCCTATGCTTACTTTGGCTACATATACATTCTCATAACCAATTGCCATATGGGCTAAATCTTTTGGCATATTGGCTTTGCCTCCACTAGCAAATTTGGCTACTGCTCCCGTCATAGTGGCTTTGGACTGTTGTCCTCCTGTATTGGAGTAGACTTGGGTATCTAGTACTAAGATATTGACATTTTTGCCACTGGCTAATACATGGTCTAATCCTCCATACCCTATATCATACGCCCAACCATCACCACCTACAATCCAAACAGATTTTTTAACTAGATAATCGGCTATCTCTAGTAGCTCTTTGGCATCTTCTCTATCTTTTATTAGTTGTTTTAATGTCTCTACTCTCTCTCTTTGTTGGTTTATCTGCTCCTCTGTAGTTTGGGTGGCATTGATAATCTCATCTTTGAGAGTTGTATCAATATCCAAACCACTCAAAAGCTCTTCTGCTCTTTTGGTGTGGTTATCAATAGCGAGTCTAAAGCCCAATCCAAACTCTGCATTATCTTCAAATAGAGAGTTTGACCATGCTACCCCTCGACCCTCTGCATTTTTTTTCCATGGTGTGGTGGGTAGATTTCCACCATAGATAGAGCTACATCCTGTAGCATTGGCTACTATCATTCTATCACCAAATAGTTGACTAGCTAGTTTGAGATAAGGGGTCTCTCCACACCCTGCACACGCTCCACTAAACTCAAATAGAGGCTCTAAAAACTGTGTCTCTTTCATTTTATTTCTATCAATTTTAGCTCTATCGACATTTGGCAGAGACAAAAAATACTCCCAATGCTCAACTAAATTATCAGGTAGTTGTAGTTTAGGAGTCATACCAAGAGCTACCGTTGGACACTCCTCTACACAGAGTGAACACCCTGTACAATCCTCTATAGAGACTGTAATATTAAATAAATCTCTGCTTTTATCAAATATCTTGCCTTTGGCTCTAATACCACCAAACCCTTTGGGTGCATTATCTAGTAGCTCTCTGTCAAAGACTTTGGAGCGAATAACAGAGTGAGGACAGACAGTTACACATCTATTGCACTGCACACAGTTATCACTATTCCATACGGGTACTTCTATTGCTGTATTTCGTTTTTGATACTGTGTTGTTCCTAGTGGCCATGTTCCATCCTCTGGCATATCTGAAACAGGTATCTCATCTCCTCTAAACTCAACTAGCTTTTTAGTGACTTGGTGCATAAACTCACTATAGTCTCCCTTTAGAGATGGTGCTAACTCTTTGGTGCTTGTAGTGGTTTTGGGAACTTCTATCTCAAATAGATTATGCAATGTATTGTCCACTGCATGGAAATTCATCTCTACAACTTTTTTGCCTTTGGAGCTGTAGCTTCTCTCTATAGCGTGTTTGATTTTCTCTATTGCCTCATCTTGAGGTAATACTCCACTAATAGCAAAAAAACAGGTCTGCATAATGGTATTGATTCTCCTACCCATACCACTATTTTTTGCCACATCATAGGCGTTAATGGCATAGAATTTTAGATTTTTCTCTATAATTCTCTGTTGTGCAATTTGGGGCAGACTATCCCAAACCTGCTCTTTTGGATAGGGAGAGTTGAGTAGAAATACCCCATTGTCATGAGCCACTTCCAAAATATCAAGCTTCTCCAAAAAGAGGGCTTGATGCACAGCTATAAAGTTAGCTCTCTCAATGAGGTAGCTTGATTTAATAGGAGTTGAGCCAAATCGTACATGAGAGACGGTCATAGTTCCTGATTTATTGGAGTCATAGACAAAATAGCCCTGTGCATAGTTATCGGTCTCTTCACCTATGATTTTGATAGAGTTCTTGTTTGCTCCTACTGTTCCATCTGAACCTAGACCATAAAAGAGTGCTTGAAACTGATTTTCTTCTTCTAATATAAAGCTTTTGTCAAACTCCAATGATGTGTGTGTCACATCATCATATATCCCAATAGTAAAGTGATTTTTGGGTTTCTCTTTTTGTAGCTCATCATAAATTGCTTTGACCATAGCAGGGGTAAACTCCTTGGAGGAGAGACCATATCGCCCACCAATAATCTTTGGCATATCAAAATCCAAACTCTCTTGATGCTCAAAAAGTGTAGTTACCACATCATGATATAGTGGCTCTCCTAAACTTCCTGCCTCTTTGGTTCTATCAAGTACAGCTATAGATTTAACTGTTTTTGGTAGAGCATTGATAAAAGCCTCACTATCAAAGGGGAGAGCCAAACGAACTTTAATAACGCCTACTCTATAGCCATTTTCATTAAGATACTCCACACTCTCATGAACTGTATCAGTAGCAGAAGCCATAATCACAATAACCTCTGTAGCATCCTCTGCCCCATAGTAGTCAAAGAGATGATAGGCTCTACCTGTAAGCTTGGCAAATCTATCCATCTCCTCTTGTAGGATTTGAGGCACTTTTTGATAATATCTATTGACACTCTCTCGACCTTGAAAATAGACATCAGGATTTTGTGCTGTTCCTCTAAGCACGGGTCTATCAGGAGTCAAGGCTCTCTTTTTATGGGCATTGACTAGCTCTATATCTATCATCTGCTTCATAATCTCTTCGTCTATTAACTCAATCTTGCTAACCTCATGAGAGGTTCTAAACCCATCAAAAAAGTGCAAAAAAGGAACTCTAGCCCTAAGCGTAGCTGATTGAGCAATCAGAGCAAAATCATGAGCCTCTTGAACAGTAGCAGAAGCTAATAGTGCAAATCCTGTTTGGCGAACCCCCATTACATCTTGATGGTCTCCAAATATAGATAACCCCTGCATAGCCAAACTACGAGAAGCGACATGAAAAACTGTTGATGTTAACTCCCCTGCTATCTTATACATATTGGGTATCATTAGTAGCAGACCTTGGGAAGCTGTAAAAGTAGTAGTCAATGCTCCTGCTTGAAGTGAACCATGCACAGCCCCACTAGCTCCCCCCTCGCTCTGCATCTCATAGATAGTAGGGATTGTTCCAAATATATTTTTCTGCTTTTGTGTACTATACTCATCACAATGCTCTGCAATAGGAGAGGATGGGGTGATTGGGTAGATTGCTATTACTTCATTGATTTTGTGAGCTACGAGAGCTACTGCTTCGTTTCCATCTATAGTTATATACTGTTTTAACATTTTGGTATTTCCTATTTTTATTATATTACTCTTAATAAACTTTTTCTACTCCAATGGGTCATTAAATCGTTTTGAGTATGGGGAAGATGGGATTTTTATTGAAATAGAAGGTCTTTTACTAGAGTCATAATTCTACCATTCTATATCAAACTTCCTTAGAAAATAATTAATATTTTTGGATTTTTTATGTTCTCTTCTGTGTCTATGTAGTAGTTAATGTAGCTCTCTCTTTGGAGGCATATCAATATAGATAACTCCTATATCTTGTAGACTCTCTTTTGTCTCTTTTATCTCAAAGTTATATCGTGCTACACCTTTATAACCTCTTTGGTGAACAAAAGTGATATTATATACTCCTGCTTGGACATGATGAATGATAAATTTCCCCTCCTTATTGGTAAAACTCATTCTCTTCTCTCCACTCTCTCGATTAAAGACCTTGAATGCTCTATTTATTAGAGGTTTATGAGTTGCTCTGTCGTAGAAAAAGCCCTCAATTGAGTAGAAGTTGTCAATAGCTATATTCATCTGTGAACCTGTACGATAGTTACTTGTAAATTTTGCCTCTGAGGAGGTTAGGTCTATACCAAAATCCAATTGAGACTCATCAACAAAAAGCTCTCTATGGGTATAGTCTCCTATCTCAATAGTATAGGTATCATATTTGTCGCTATCACTTTTGTGGTAACCATTTATCCCTAACGGCTCTTTGAGTCTATCATCATTATCTACGATAATAAAACTAGAGTTAATAGGTGTAGTGATAGTAGCTCTATCTCCTGCAAACACAACACCTGTGGAGAGTTGAAGAGATAGAGTATCATTTCTCTGCCCCTCTTTATAATCACTTATACGATAAGTTGTATCCAATTGAAACTTCTCATTGTTATAATCAGCATCAAGATTGTATCGTATAGATTGAGAGTTTCTCTCTATCTGTAGACCACTATCTAAACCATATCTTCCTCTGTTTTTATGACGAATATGTAGCTGTTGCTTCTCTTCGTTGAGATACTGTTTATACCTACCACTATATCTATTAAATTGATACTCCAAATTAAAAGAGATTATCTGCTCATCTCTATCTTGATTGTTACGGTTATCTTCAAAATTTATCTCTGTCATTAGATTACCAAAATTTTTTCGTAAAAGCAGAGCATATTTCTCCTCTCTCTCCTCCTCTTTGATATAGTTAGAGGCAGAGAGACCAAAAGTAATATCTCTGTTTAGTTGAGTGTAGAAGTTGGCACGATAGAGTTTTGAGGCTCTATTTGAGTTACTATTGAAACTAAGATACTCTTTTTCAATATCCTCATACCCTAGATTTAGTGTAGATACCCCTATATTAGTTCTATACTCTACTCCTCTTTTGTAACCTATCTTTTGACTATTTTTGCTCTGAACAACATAGGCATCAAATAGACCAAAATCACTACCCAAAAGAGTATCTATACTCGTAGCAAAATACTCCTCTGCCGTCTGTAGACCTACTTTTAATGTAATATTATCAAACAGACCATATCGAATATAGGAGGAGGTGATTTTTTTATCTTTATGGTATACCCATCCATTATCTCCCTGTTCACTCTCTACTCCTACACCAAAACCATAAGAGAGAAACCCTTTTTGTACTATTTCTGAGTAGTAAAAATCATTAAACTCAATAGTCTCTATCTTGCCCCCCTCTTCTATGATTTTTAATCTGATTTTATTGATGCCACTAGAGAGATGCAAATCATATAGATTGTGTGTCCCTGCATCAAGCTCTATACTATTGCGATAATGCTCATTGATATAAATCTCTACACGACTTCTATTCTGTATAAAAAACTCAAATGAGTTAACTCTACTACTCTTTTTCTCTCTATAGTTATCACCTATATTCAAGTTTTTCTCTACACTAATACCAAACCCCTCCATATGAGAGACTCTTTTGTCTATAGGCAGAGATATATCTCCTAGTTGGTAGCGTAACTGACTCTCTCTATCATCTCGAACTAATCTTACCCTTCCTCTTTGAACTCTCCTCTCCTCCTCATAGTAGTTAACTCTCCCCTCTAAAATTGTATCTTTTATATTCAAAAATAGCTCTGATGAGAGATTGAAACTCTTCTCCTTTAGAGAGTCTGTATACTGTTGATTGAGATATAGGTTTATACCTCCAGAGTACTCCTCTGGAGGTATCGAACCATTGGTATCATTACGGTAGCGTCTACCTAGGTTAATTGTAGATGCTTTTTTGAGCTGAACAGGTAGAGATATATCAATCATAACCATTTTGCTATTATATCTACTCTGTATGCCTAGTTGCTCCAAAGCGTTTAGTGGAACAAATCCATCTCTGCTACTCTTGATTATAAACTTATCTCTATACTCTTTTTTTAGAAGTGAAGATATATATTTTAGCGTCTCTTTGGTGATAAATATCTGCTCATGACTATCAATCTCGACTAAAACCTCATCCTGTAGGACTCTATTTACTCTAAGAGGAAGATAGATTCTTCTACTCTCTATCTTTGTTGAAGTTTGAGCCAAAAGTCTCTCTTTTAATAGAGCATTTTTCTCCTCTAAACTCATCTCTCCAAACAGAAAGGAGATAGCAATAAGAGATATAATTGAAGTTTTTTTCATTTAATTAGCACTAACTGTTATATTCAAAACAGCACTATACTCCCCTGCCATAAGAGTTTGGGTTAGAGGCTCTGTAACAAATCTCATCTCTCCAACCTTATCTCCCCCATTTTTACCACTTATTAGCGTAAAAAAGGTGTTATTATCTACTCTCTTCTCTACCTCTCCACTCTCTTGATAGTAGTAGCTCATCTCAATCTGATAATTCTCATCAATAGTATGAGTTAAAGGGGAGGTATCAAACTTGATTTTTATATCACCTTTTGTATTATTTTTGACAAAAACATCCTCTCTCTTCTCATTGTTCTGATTTAATCTAAAATTTCCATAATCAACAAGAGCATCGAGAAAAAAGAGTCCATCCTTAAAAGAGGAGAGAGATTCAAATCCAATAACTGTAACCTGCTCTACCTCTCCTTGGGCATCAAAATCTGCACTAGAGGACTCTCTTATATCTCCCAATCCAACTTTTATATCTTTTGAAAAGCTATATTTCCCTACGGTTTGTGTATCTAAGAGCGAAGCTATAACAATACGGATATACCCCACAACAGTATCTCCATCTCTTCCACTTGCTCCCTCCTCCAAAAGTGTAAATGCTACTCCACTACTAATAGTAGTCACAACTGAACCATTCTGTATATACTGCATAGAGAAATCTATCTTCTCCCCATCACTATTTTCCAAATCAGTTTTGTCTGTAACTGTCATGCTAACTTCATCATTTGAGTTTGTATCTACATAAATAGGAATATCTAGCACTTTGAGATTGACATCACCCACTCTCATAATAGTAGTAAACTCACTATCAATATCATCTACACTAATTATATTACCTGAACAGCTCTGTCCAGATACTGTACCCACCTCCAAACAGCTAACAGGGTCTATAGGTGGTCTAATTGGTAATCCAAAAGCATTCAAAAAAGAGATAGAGATAACTAACTGTATCCATAGATTTTTCATTTTTCCTCTAATCTAATCTTTTTAATAGCATTAACTGAAACAGAAGATATTCTCTTAAGCAAAAAGTTATTTGTTCTACCATGTAGTACTCGCCTAAACTCTGCCCCTTTTACATCATCTATTGTCAATTTCTGCTCTCTATCTTTTGTTGTTACGATAAAATCATAAAGCTCAATATTGGGAATTGCACTCGCCTCTCCACTATTTGTAACCTCTATCTCTACCCCCTCTCTCTGTTTATGAAAAGCTGATATATAGAGATTGGGCTTATTATCAGGTTGTTTAACAAAAAGTAGTCCCTCATAGCTAAATCTCATTTTAACTTCAGCTTTTATCTTTTTGTCTAGTCTCTGAACCATCTTGTCAGATAGGTCAATATTTAGCTCCTGTGCAACTACTCTAAAGACCTCCTCTTGTGGAGGAAGAGCTTTTCTCATATATCTAATACGCACATTTTTGGTCTCTTGGGGATTTAATACAAACTGTGAAGGGTAATATGAAACCTTATCTGTTTCTATCCGTTCTTCTCTGTTATTATCAGTATCCACCAATTCCAAAACAGAGATAACAACAGCCACAGGCTCTTTGGTAGGATTAGTTACTCTAAAGATAATATGTTTATCATTTCTACTCTCCAAAGTAGCATATAGTGGAGTCATAGTAATACTATGAAGAGAAGAGAGAGATAAAACTAGTAAAATAATAAACTTCATCTCATTATTTTATAGATTTTTAACTAGCACTAATAGTTACAGTCAAATCTGCAGCATAAGTTCCTGCTACTTGGTCATCATCTGCATCTGGTGCAACAGTAAACTTATCACTGATTGCATTGCTACCAGTATTTGCTTTACTCGCAATTGTAATTGGATTACTTCCATCTGTACTAAGTTTGGTAGAGCCTATCTTGTACTCTACAGAGATAGTCTCTCCTGATACACTATCTTTTAGGTCATCTCCATTGTTACTAGTAATAGCAATAGCTACAGCACCTCCAGCAGGGATATTGGTTTTGACATAGATAGAGCGACTAGATGCGGCAAGAGCGTTACTATTAAAATCATCCACCTCATGTGCACCCAAATCGATAGTTGCATCTATAAATCTATCATCTCCTAATTTCTCTCCATTTACGGCATCAAAACCTACAACTGCACTAGGCAAGACTTTTCCTGTGATACTAATCTTGTTATCTGCCATAACACCTGAGTTCCATAGAAGTAAAACTGTTGCCAATGATAAAAACTTTTTCATTTTTTCCCTTTTAATAAATATTATTAATTATACTCATAAAAAAATTAAGAAAAGATGAAAAAAATAAATCTAAAATTTATTTTAAATTATTTATTATTAATAAAGAACAGAATAAAGTAGAATAGACTCTACAATAACTCTGCTACCTCTTTGGCGTGATAGGAGATAATTATATCAGCTCCTGCTCTTTTGAATCCTATCATAGTCTCCATCATTACCTTTTCATAATCTATTATTCCTGCTTTTCCTGCCATTTTGAGCATACTATACTCGCCACTTACATTATAGACAGCTAGGGGTAGAGATGAACTCTCTCTTATATCTCTGACTATATCCATATAGGCTAGAGCTGGTTTAACCATTAGTATATCTGCTCCCTCTTTTTCATCCTCTAGGCTCTCTAGTATTGCCTCTCTCCTGTTAGCTGGATTCATCTGATAACTTCGTCTATCTCCAAAACTAGGAGCAGATTCAGCCACATCTCTAAAAGGTCCATAGTAGGAACTAGAGAACTTAGTAGAGTAGGACATAATCGGGATATGAGAGAAGTTTGCACTATCAAGCCCTTTTCGTATAGCTGTTATCATACCATCCATCATACCACTCGGTGCTATCATATCAGCTCCTGCTTTTGCATGGATGATTGCCTGTTTGGCTAGATTATCTAGTGTGATGTCATTATCCACTGTCTCTAAGATAGGGTCAAGCACTCCACAGTGTCCATGGTCTGTATATTCACAAAAACACAAATCAGTCACCACAAACATATCAGGGTGAGTCTCTTTTATCTTTTTGATACTTGATGAGATAACTCCATGTTCACATAGAGCATCAGAACCAACGCTATCTTTTGTATCAGGAATCCCAAATAGGATAATAGAGTAGATACCTAGCCCCTTTAGAGTCTCACACTCTTTTAGTATCTCATCTATACTCATCTGAAATACACCTGGCATTGAGCTTACCTCTTTTTTTATCCCACTACCCTCTTTGATAAAGAGTGGATAGATAAAATCATTAATACTCAAATGAGTCTCTTGGAGTAGGTCTCGTAGTACGGGATTGATTCGTTTTCGTCTAAATCGTGTAAACATAACTGTAACCTTATTTTGTTTTGGCGAATTTTAGCATAAAGTGATATAATTTCGCCCATGAGACAAATCGAAATTTCCAAAGTTGCAAAACTACCAACAAAGTATGGTATATTTAATATAAAAGCCTTCAAAGAGGGGTGTAGAGAACATCTAGCTATATTTACTGATAATCTAAGCGATACTCCTATAGTTCGCATACACTCCGAATGTTTAACAGGTGATGCTCTAGGCTCTATAAAGTGTGATTGTGGTGAGCAACTGAGATTTGCTGAGAGACTTATAGCCTCTGATGGGGGAATGATAATCTACCATCGACAAGAGGGGCGAAATATTGGACTGCTTGGAAAAGTAAATGCTTATGCCCTACAAGATACTGGACTCAACACTGTTGAGGCGAATCATCAACTTGGATTTAGAGCAGATGAGAGAACTTATGAGATTGTTGAGACTATTTTAAACCATTTCGAGATAAAAAAGATACGGCTTTTGACCAATAATCCCAAAAAGATGAGTTCATTAAGCTCTGTAGAGATTGTGGAGAGGATACCTATCAAGATAGCCTCAAATCCATATAATGAGGATTATTTAAATGTTAAGAAAGAACAACTCGGACACCTCTTATAGAGAGAATAGTAAAAAACTAAGAGAAGATATACTATCTGCTGATATATCTCTTGATAATAGACAGATTGGACAACTAAAAGAGTTTACCTCTCTACTGAAAAAGTGGAATCAGATTCACAACTTAACAGGTGCAAAGAGTACAACGGATATATACGCAAATATCTTAGATTCCCTCTACCCTTATACTTTTATAAAAAAACCAAACTCTCTATTGGATGTAGGAACAGGAGCTGGTTTTCCTGGATTGATATTAGCTATTGGTTATCCAGAGTCTCATACTATTTTGTGTGAACCACGAAATAAACGAGCCTCATTTTTAAAATTTGTAGCTATGGAGTTGAAGTTAGATAGTGTAGAGGTGATAAAAAAAAGAGTAGAGGATTATCACGCGAGTGAGCCTTTTGAGCTTATAACATCCCGTGCTGTTACAAATACCAAGATGCTCCTCTCTATAACCGAACATCTAAGGGATGATGATACTAGACTGCTCTTCTACAAAGGGGAACAGATATTCTCTGAACTTGAACTAGTAGATTCACCTATATATTATGATATAATAGAGAAGAACAAGAGAAACTATCTCTATATTAAAGGATAATAAGTGCTACTAAAATTGATAATATTTGCCATTGTTGCTACTATTATTTATAGATTTCTAGGTGGGAGAGTTCCACTTATTGATAAGAAGAAGAGAGGCGATGAAAAACATGAATTTGGCAAGATAGAGACTACAAGTGAGTGTGCAAATTGTCACACATACATGACAGAGGATGATGCTATTATCTATCAAAAAAAAGCATACTGCTCCCAAGAGTGTCTGAAAAAAGCTCAATCATTATAACAATGAAGATATTTAACCACCCATGGATAGAGTCCAAACCTTTTGAGATAATCAAATCTCAAGAGGATATAAAAAACACCCCTCCAAATAGTATAGTTTTAATCCCTTCTCTCTCTCGCTATTTAGACCTTGCAAAGTATTGTCAAATAAATAGAGTTCTATATTGTGTTAGAGTTGATAGTATCAAAGATGCTATCTTTGCTAATCTTTTGGGAGCTAAATATACCATCTCATCTAAAAAACTAGCAAAAGAACTCATACCTATAGCTCAAAATTATCTATTTGATACTCAAATCTTGGCAGAGATAGAGAGGGATAATGAGATTGAGGAGATGGCAAAAGTCAATGTAGATGGAGTATATTTTACATCTTATAATTTATGATGTTTTAAGAAAGTTCTGAAAATGGTCAGGTAGTTATAATCCTCAAAGAGATAAAATAACAATCTAAAACAGAAACCGAGGTAAAAAGTGGAAGAAGCATCAAAAATATTAGATACAAAAGGCAAACTACTTAGCGAAATCTACTTTGACCTACAACGCCACTTTGAGGCTAAATATGGAGAGAATACTCTAATACTTATAGAGATAGGTAGTTTTTTTGAGCTGTATGAGGTCAACAATGATGAGATGAAGATAGGCAAAGCCAAAGAGATAGCTGGGTTACTAAATATTCAACTCACTCGTAAAAACAAAGCTATATTAGAAAACTCTATCAAAAATCCTCTCCTAGCAGGTGTACCTACTGTATCTATAGAGAGATATATAGCTAGACTTATCTCTGCAAAAAAATATACTATTGTTATTGTCAAACAAAAAGGTGTCCCACCAAAAATCAAACGCTACATCTCTAATATTATCTCCCCTGGGACAAATTTTGAGTATCAAACAGAGGCGACAGAGAACAATATAGTCTCTATTGTAATAGATGAGAACCAAGGCATCTACTCTGTAGGATACTCTGCTATAGATGTGACTACAGGCAAGACAATTACCAATGAGATGCACTCTAGTCGCGAAGATAAAACACATGCACTTGATGAACTATTCAACCTACTTCAGACCTACACTACAGCAGAGGTTATCGTAACACTAGATAATAAAAATATAGATAGAGAGTGGATAAACTCCTATTTAGAACTCGCCCTCTTTCACACCTCTTATAATGAAAAGCGATGCAAGATAAACTATCAAAATGAACTATTTAGCAGAGTCTATCAGATAAACTCGTTTCTATCGGCTATTGAGTATTTGGATTTGGAGAGACACCCATATACTACTGAATCATTGGCTATTTTGATTGAGTTTATTATAGAGCATGATGAGCTAATCACCCAAAAGATGAATCGCCCTATATTCTTGGGTTTGAGTAGGTATCTCTATCTAGGAAACAATGCACTAGAGCAACTAGGAGTCATCTCACGAAACCCCTCAGAGCTTACACTTCTAAATCTAATAGATAGAACCTCTACAGCATTTGGCAGACGGCTACTCAAAGAGAGGCTACTATCACCTATTGTTGATAGGGATATACTAGAGAAACGGTATGATTTATCAGAGAAGCTCATAGAACATAGCAATCAGTACGATACCCACCTAAAAAATATCTATGATTTAGAGAGGATTACCCGTAGGATAAAACTCCAAAAACTACACCCTGTAGAGCTTACATATGTCACCTCATCACTCTATGCTATAGCCAAACTTCTTAGAGATGCTACCAAAAATAATATAGAGTATGACCATAACCTACAGGACAAAGTGGATGAGTTTATCAAATATCTCTCTACTACATTTGAGCTAAATATATGTGCTAGGTTTCGTATAGAGCAGATAAGCGATAATCTCTTTAGAGAGGGTATCTATCCTACTATTGATACTATTTTAAATAGACAAAAAAGAGAGATGAATAGGCTAAAAGAGGTCTCTACTTATATAGAGTCTCTATTTGACAAGGATAGAGTTCCTAAAAATACAAAAAACTCTATTTGTGATATTCGATACCTAGAGAGTGAAGGGTATAGTATAAATCTAACCAAAAATAGATTTACAATGATAGAGACAGAACTAAAAGAGTCCTTTGTTACTATAGATGGGGAGCATCATTTTTTCAAAGATTTTCGCTACAAACATCTCAAAAATTCAGTTAAAATCAACTCCCCTCTATTTGAAGAGATAACAAGAAACTATGAGACAAATCAGATAAAACTAGTCTCTTTGGTCAAGGAGCGTTATCTACAGAGTCTAAATGAGATAGAGAATAGATTCTCTCGTCTACTAGATGAGCTTATAGTATTTATAGCCGATATAGATGTAGCTATCTCCAACGCCAAGTGTGCAAAATCTATGAATCTAACCCGTCCAATTATAGTAGAGGAGGTAAATAGTTATGAAGCTGTAGGACTAAGACACCCTATTATAGAGGCAAATGAGCAGATGGGAGTCTATATACCTAATGATATATATCTGGGTAGTGGAGTAGAGACAAAACATAACCATATAACTCTAAATGCAAGTGGTGGAGAGGCTGTAAATGGAATCCTACTATATGGGATAAACTCTTCAGGTAAATCATCACTAATGAAGAGCATAGGGTTATCAGTGATAATGGCACAAGCAGGTTTTTTTGTCCCTGCTGTAGAGTTAAAATTTGGAATGTATGATAAACTATTTACTAGAATAGTCTCAAAAGATAACCTCTACAAAGGTCTCTCAACATTCTCTGTAGAGATGATGGAGCTAAAAAATATATTTAATCGTGCTAGTAGCAGAAGCCTAATACTAGGTGATGAGATTTCACAAGGTACAGAGACTGAATCGGGACTAGCAATCGTAGCAGGAGCGATACTCAAACTACTAGAGCTAAAATCTACATTTATATTTGCTACTCATCTACATCAGCTCAAAAATGTAGAGGAGCTTCAGAAAATCTCATCTCTTATATTTCTACATCTAGGTGTCAAATATGATGAGCAGAGCGATACACTGATATATAACCGTCAACTACAACTAGGTATGGGAAGCTCACTATATGGTTTAGAGTTTGCCAAATCCCTACATATGGATGAGAGTTTTCTAAAAAATGCCTACTCTATTAGAGAGAGGCTTATAGGCAAAACTTCTGAACTCAAAAAACTAACAAAGAGAAAAAGAAGCAGATACAATAAAAACCTATTTGTAACCAAATGTGCTTTGTGTAGTGAAGAGGTTGAGGATATTCACCATATCATCCCTCAACAGTTAGCAGATGAGGATGGCAAGATAGGAGCTATGGACAAAAATCATAAATATAATCTAATTCCTGTATGTAAAAAACACCACGATATGATACATAAGGGAGAGATTATGATTACAGGTTTCGTGATGACTTCTAAAGGTATAAAACTACATTATAGCGAGAAGCAAACAGTAAGTAATACTTTTTAACAATTAAAACACAATTCAAAGTTATCATACGAAAATATAAATAGAAAGGATTTAAGATGAATATTACTATGTTATTACTAGTGTTATCAACTATTGGGTTACTATTTTTGCATTTTATAATGAAAAACAATGAGAAAAGAAGAGAGAATTTGAATATCGTAAAAGAGGGAAATAGACTTCATTTCTTTCTTAGTGATGACCATTTTCTATCTATAAAATTAGAAGATGAGGCTATTCTAACTAACAATATTACTAGAAATATTAGCCATAGTATCAAAAATATAAATGGAAATATAAGAAAAGTAAGTTTTGTAAATTTTAGAAATGAACTATTAAAAGATAAACTTTATAGCATATTAGAACTAGAAAAAGTTTAAAAAATAAAAAAAATTATATTTTTATTCATTAAATTACCATATTCAACTTAATTTTTATACTTTTTTCTATATTATATTATTTAAAAAAGTTGGTTTTATGAGAAGTGGAGATAAAAATAGATTGTTGAAAAGTAAATTAAACTATATCATTGAGGAGCATATAGATGGGGGAGCCGAAGAGCTAACAAAGGTTTTTGGTTATGAGAGACAGAATGCTATAAGCAATATGTGTTCAAATAACTCTAAAAACTCTGTTGTCAAAAAGGTACATATGGAGAGTATTGAGCGACACTATCAGATTCCTCTATCTATATGGAGTCAAGATATTCCTATGAATAAAAACATAATACTAGAGCTTATATATGAGTATAGGCTCAAATTGAGACAAATAGAGAGCGAAAAACAGGAGTATTTAAAGTATAAAGAGCTTCTAAAAGAGGGTTCTTTGAATTTTGCAGATAGAGATACTATCTTTCAAAAAAATAGAAAACTATTTGAGAAGCTTAGGGGGTTATGGTATGCTTATCTATATGCGAGTAACCCTAAAAGTGCAGAGAAGACAGAAGGAATTTGGATAGTAAAGACAACTATCTATGATGACTACTCTGTAGTTGACTATTGGGAAAACAAGGGTTATCTGAAAATAGGTAAACATGAGAGTCTTATTATCAAAGAGTCCTATGATAATGATGACTTAACAGTTATTCGTTTTCCCAATAGACAAGTCCCATCACAAAATTTTCGTTTTGTAATTATCTCTAATCAAAACAATACAGCACATGAGATGGTAAATTTTGGGTTCTATTCACGCAAGAGATACTCTGCACAAGAGGCAAAAAGGATTCTAGGGGATATAAGTAAATCTCAATTAAAATTAGATTTAGATTTTAATGATAGAATAAATAAAGAGGGAGTTGTCCCGAGATAAAAATAAAAAAGGTGGATTAACTATGTGCAAAACTCTTCTATTAGCTTTCTGTATACTGCTATTTACAGCATGTGGTGGAGCAGAACATGAAGCGAGAGAGGAGAAGCGTCTCTATTTTATAGACTCTCCTACTAATGGAGTAGATTATAGATGTGGAGAACGCCAAGGCGTAACTAAAACAGTTATAGATAACTCCACTACAAAACATGGTGTTTTAACCTGTATATACTCTCCAGTTACTCTAAGTTTAGGTTCATTAGAGTTAGGAACTATTGATACTATTACAGATAATCAAAAAATATATCCACAAGATTTAGTACCATCTTTTGATGGAGATTTCAATAATGAAGAGGTACTAAAAATAGCTATACTACTACAATCTCTCGATGATAAAAATAGTAGTGACCATATCAATATATCTACTGAAATAAAAGATAAAATAGCAATACATAGACTAGATGAGTTAACGATAGAGGAGTTATATCTTGAGATTAGAAAAATGGGCATTATACCTGTAGCGAAGCATGAGGCAAAAATACATCTTCTTCTAAATACAGATAATAGTAATGGTAGTAGAAAACCTAAAATTAAAGCATTTGAAGAGGATATATCAGTCTCACTAAGTGTAGGAAGTACTATTGGTAAACTCTCTATAGATAGTGGAGGTGGAACAATTATTCCACCTCTAATCCTATCAGGAGATAATAGTAAAAAATTTAAACTTAACTCAAATGGTAGATTGACCCTCATAAGTACATTAGATAATCCCAAGTTATGTAGACTTACAGTTACAGCAAATAATGAGTTTGGCTCTACGACTCAAAATATAACTATTCATATCAAAGAGGGTGGAAAGATAGGAAAAGCACAGATGGGACGACTATCAGATGCTACAGTTAAAATATTTAAACTAAATCCAAATGGAGATAGGGAGCTAATTGCTACTAGTAGAACAAAATCTACAGGTGGATTTAATCAAATAGGAAACTTTGAGTTAAAAAGTGAACTTCTCGAAGACCACAGCTTCTATCTATATGAGGTCAGTGATGGCATGGATATAGATATATATGATAGTGGTATAGTCGATAACAACTCCACCCAAAATAGAGGAAAACTAAGACTCCTTACTAAAGGTATTTGGGTCAAAAATGCTATGAACAAAATTAGAGTTACACCTCTCTCAGAGATGCTATATACATATGTAGAGAGTCTGGGATATGATAGATTGGAGGAGAAACTAAATAGATATGCTAAAATACTATTAAAAGAGTCATTGGATTGTGACTATGATGTTGATGCCCAAGATATTATAATCTTTGACCCAACAGAAGATAAAAATGCTCTATATCATACTCTAAGATATAATGATACTTATGGTCAGATAGTTGAGTTGATTAGGGCAGGAGATGAGAACTATAGAGAAAAACTCTTCTCTGCTTATATAATTGAATCTTTTCAAGCTAATGCTGTTGAGATTGTTGGCTCTTCTATATATACGGCTGATATGTTAGGCTCTGGGGAGTTTTGTATATATGATTTGGATACAAAAGAGAGAATTAGTTGTCTAAAACTACCATATACCCCCTACCAAGAGGATACTCATGTAGTTTATGTTAATTTATCAGAAAAAGAGGTTAGAGTAGGTAGTTTGAGTGATTGGTCTTATGAAATTAATATAAAAAATCAGAAGAAGCCCTTTTTAGTTAATGAACCGTTTATAATATACTCAATTTTATCAGGAAATTTTAATAGAGTAGCAATAGGTAAAAGTAATAGTCAAAATCTATTCTCTACAGATAGAGTAACATATTTTTATGATATCTCTTTAGATAAAGATAAGACCAAGATAATAAAATTTTTTACTATAGATACAAAAAAAGAGATATATCAGTATGAGTTTGATTCAGGGCTATTGACTATTGATAGTCTATGGGCATATCAGGACTATCTCTTTGTTATAGGAGATAAAAAGATACATATATTTACAGAGCAAGATGGCAAAATGAGATTAAAACATATCTATGATAAAAGAGAGATTAGAGGTAATATTATCGGTATAGAGGAGAGTATATTATATATTTTGCTTCATGATAGATTAACACTTATAGACATCTCCTCAGTAGAAAATCCAAAATGGATTGAGGATATAAGAGTCCCTTTTGAGTATAAATTGGGAATAAAGACAAATGGTAAATATATCACTACTGGCTCAAAAATAGTAGATATAGAAACACTTAAATCATTCTCTAATAGATAGACTCTATGGTTAGAGTGCTATCTAAAGACTACTCTAGTCATTTAATGTTTGAGAACTTCTACACATACCCATTAAATGCTCTAGTGGGTCACAGCCTTGAACTGTAGTAATATCTTTTGTTTTACTTTTTGTAACTGTAGTAGTATCTGACAAAGTAGTAGAAGCAACACCTAAACTCCCTAAAATAGCAATAATTCCAATAGCTTTAATAATTTTTTTCATAAATATCCTTTTTTTATATAATCTTAAACAGTTAAAAAAATATAGGAACTCCTTAGAAGAGAGCATACATATAACAAGCTATCAATCTGTATGCGTAAATACTTCCTGAAGGATTTACTATAAGTAAATCAAAAGTAGTATGCTCTCATATAAGGAGTCCTATTTTTTCACCTCATTTCCGTTTGTTATGTGGTATTATATGAGCTATATCACTAGATGAGAGTAATTATTTGGTGTAATGTAGATGGTGCATATATATAGTTTTTTTCTTTTAATTGTGATGGTTTGTATCTAGTGGGTGTAGGTTATGTAGAGTATTATAGTGCTAGAGTAACACCCATATAGATAGAGTATATTTTCTCTCTTAGGGTAGCCCTTGGGAGAGTATCTCCTACTCGGGATTTAACATCTAATTTTTTAAAATCAGATTGCCAATAGTCTGCTCTTAGAGTAAAAAATAGATTTGAGAAAACTCTATAATTATATCCCATACTAAGTTTAGCTCCAAAAGCAAAACTACTATCATCTACAAAACTATCTTGTAGCTTACTATTTATACTCTCCTGCATCTCCACTTGGACTTTGCTATATAGAACTCCTCCATTTATAAACCATGAACTATCTCTATTATTCTCTTTTTTCTGACTATAGACTAGAGAGAGGGCGACATCTTGACTCCTATAGCTAAAAAAACTAGAGTAGTAGTTATAGGAGTAGTAGCTATCCACTGCATCCAAAGAGCTAACTCTAAATACCCCATTAACTCTCCAAGCATCACTATCACTCTCTTTTAGTGTATAGTTACTATAGATAGAGTACTCCTCTCTATCTATCTCTGCTCTATCCCCCAAACCTCTATCTGTCTGATTAATAATCATATTAGAACCAAACTCATCTACTACAAACTTCGAATAGATACCCCACATCCAATCATCATAAGAGTATGAAGCCCCAAAGGTAAACTCTAAAATATCATAATCTATAGCACTATCTATCTCACTAGAGTGAAGTTCAATCATATATGAGCTATATCCCAAATCGGAGTGAATAGCTATTTTTGATGGGTGATGGTTCTTATCTTTGTAGTACTTCTCCTCATAATTCTCTGCACAGAGCAATAGTGGTAATAAAACTATTATAATTTGTCTCATTTTTGCCTCTATAATTATCTAAATTAGATTGGTGGAGCAAATAGCATCTGACCCTCTTTTGGTACTAACCAAACATTTTTTTCCAAGCTATTCTCCTCCAAATTTATTTGAGTTCTATTTGTCTCTTGTATCAAACCTATGCGAACACGCCTAAAAACCTCCTCTATAGGTATCTCTTCATCATCTATATATTTTATTAACTGTCTAGTATATGGACTATGATTTTTGTTATAGATACTCCAATCTTTTGCTAATTGATTGTGCATAGTTGCATAGGATATAATAGTAGATGGAGGAAATTTATCAGAGCAGTTATCATCATAAATTACAAACTCTCTCTCTTCTACTTTTCTCCCCATAAAGAAATTTCCTCTATAGTTTCTCGCACTTCTAATATATCTTTGATTTAAAACCTCATCTGTTGGGAGATAGCTCTTTTGATAATCTCTACAGGCATCAATAACTACTATATTGTGTCTAGCTTTAGCCTCATTTAGAAATGTATAGAGCCTATATATACTCACTAGAACTTTTTTATTTTTATCTGTCATCATTAGATACTCCCCTAAATGCTTATTTTTAAAGGTATTTCCATGTCCAGCGAAGTAGAAAAAGACTATTGTTTTATTGGGTTCAATCTTATTTTTAAACTCATCTAGTGCTTTGTAGAATTTTGAGAGAGTTAGATTGTTTCGTATCGTAACATCAAATCCTATACTCTCTAGTCTCTCTTTTATTCCTACAGCATCATTAATAGGATTGAGTAGTGAGTTCTCTCCATAATCTTGATTACCTATAACTAGTGCAACTCGTTTTATTTTATTGTTAGCGTCTGTTACTTTTGACCTACATCCCATATATAATAACAAAACAGATAATAACATAAAAAATTTCATAATTTATACTCCAATAATTGATATAGTGTTATAATAGTAATTAAACTTTAATTAATAAAGGACTAGAATGTGGAAAAGAATGCTTTTAATTAGTGTTTTACTACTAGGTTTTGCTTTGGCAGGAGGAGGAAATCCCGAAGTCAAAGTAGTAAACCAATGTTTTCAACTACAAGGAGAAGCAAAATTTCTCTGTTTAGATAAATTCTATCCAGGAGATTTGAATATAACTATCTACCCAAATTTTAACAAAAATATTAAACTAGCAGGTCGAAAAAGCTCCATAGAGAAAGGAACATTTAAACTAAAAAATCAAAACAAATTTGTACTATCAATTGATACAACAAATATTAAGCTACCTATCTTGTGTAATATTAACACGGTAAAAATAACCAGTTATAACTCCAACCAAGTTATTGATATAGATGTTAAAGATATAAAAGATAAAATCACTCTAAAAGATAATAGTGGTAAACTACTCTTAGAATATACAATTATCAAATAGACTCATTATTATATACTCTACAGATAAAAGGGTAGAGTATTTTTCAGTGTAGCATTGATATAATGTTGATGTAATTTAAGGGAGAAGATTTATGTTAAAAGAGGATAGAGACAAAGAGAGACTTGCACTAAAGACAGATTTTGTAATAAAAAACTACACAGGTGGTGCTTTAGAGGTGGCAAATCTCTTTGGTTACAAAAAGTCTACAAGTATTACAAATATATGTAACTTTGACCAAAGAAGAGCAAAAGATGCCAGAAGTATAGTAAGACTACAGATGGAGGGGTTAGAGAGACACTATCAGATTCCTTTAGAGATTTTTGACCACTCTATCAAGTTTGATGAGAAACTCATAGCCGATATGATAGAGGAGTATAGAGCTAAACTTCAAGAGAGAGAGAGAAGAAGTTCTATTTTTAACCCAAATCCTCAACTACTTAAGAAGATTGAAGGGGATTGGTACTCATATTTCTATCCTAGTGCTAACTTTATAGAGCTACAATCCATAAAAACGACTATAAACCCCAACTATTCTGTTGTAGATGAGTATGGCAATAGAGGCATGATTAACTTCGGAGCAGACCAATCTATAATTATAAAAGAGAGTAAAAATAGTAAAAATTTAACCTCTATTATCTTTAATAACAGAACAATCGCCTATAGTATCTTTCCATACTCCATGATAAGCAGAACTAACTCTAGCAATCGTGCTATTAACTATTTTGGTTTTTTTAGTAGAAAAAAATTTGATATAGAGACAGCAAAAGAGATTTTAGGTGAAGATAGAAGCCTAATGCAGATACAGATTCCATATGAGTTTGAAGATAGAATGGCTCCATATTATAAGATAGATGTAAGATAGAAGTTAGATAAGAGTAAAATAGCTGTACAAACATCTATTTTTACTACTTTTTTTATATTATATAATTAAAAAAGGATTAATTATATAATGGAAAATATAAAAAATGGCTTATCTCAGAAACTAATTAATAATCTCAAACTTAATAACAGTAACATTATACTATATCCTATATTTAAAAAAGATAAAACTGAACTAGAAGAGATACTAACCATAAAAAGAGTTGGAGATAAACTATCTGTTGATACTAATAGTCAACTAATGGAGATATTAGAGTTTGCAGAACTTGTTCTATTTATGAAAGAGGTCGAAGAGTTTTTACTTATAGAAGATAGAGAGATTATAAAAGAGAAATTAAAAGATTTCAATAATCAATATATGACTATAGCAACCCCTATCTTAGATATGATATTTGAAGTAGATGGAGATTTGAAAATCCTAGGTGCAAAGATAGATTTTGACTCTTTTATGAGCCAATATCGTCACACAGCTATGGAGTATGGTCTCTACTCTCTAAGTGAAACCATACTTGCAACTGTTCCAAGAGATACCAAAAAGATATATCTTGCAACTACCTCAGGTACAAATAAGATGTCATCTTATGAAATCTAACCCTCGTCGTTGTCACTGTTACTCATAGCACATCCTTCGATTTCAGTTTTGTATTACGCATACAGAACTAAATAGACAGGTAAAATATATTTTGTTATAGTTTTTTAGAAAAAAATGGAAAATATCAGTAAAAATTTGCTTTTTTTTGAAGTAGATGATAAAAATAGCTTCGATAGCTACAAATTAATAGAGAAAAGAAGAGAGAATAGTTTTAAAGATATTCTCATCTATAATATAAGTAAAAAAGTAAAAAAGATAGATAGAAAAGGAGAGAGAGCTTTAGATGCGATGAGGAGACTTCTATTTGAACCTCTATCTGTTCAAGAGGAGAAAATCGCCTATAATAGTCTCGATACCTTTTTAATTACTACACCAGCCTTTAGAAAACATATTCGTAACTTAGAGGTTATGGAGATAGAGAATCTAAAACGAACTATTATTAGCTCTATAATTGAGAAGATATATGATAATATTAACAAAAAAAGAGGTGTTAGCAATCTTAGATTCGCACTAGTTTTATTAAAAAATGGTATATCTAAATTAGATAATAGTATTAAAAGTCATATATTTTATGATATTCAAAATGGTGTAAATATTAATAGAGAGATAGAGAATAGTTTATCAAAAAAAACTCAAAGCCTAATAGAACAGAGAGAATTAGCAAAAGAGGTTAAACCAAACTACAGTAATCTAATAGAATCATTTATAAAAGAGGATGGAGAGAAGAGGTTTATAAACATATTTCTAAAGACTCTACTATCTATACACTCCAATGATGTAGAGTATGATATAAAAAAAATTGCTACCCTAGTTAGTTATATGAGCTATATTATCTCAACGAGAGATATTAAAACAACAATTAAAAATGGAATAGAGAAGATACAGATAGCTCATCCATTTATAATCTCTGTTGAGTATCAAGTGGAGCATAATAGTTTAAATTTTATTTTAATGTTAGATGATTTCTTGGAAAATAGAGATAACCAAGAGATTGAAGAGTTTTTAGAGAGAAGAGTTTCTATAAAGCAAAATAGCATAGAGATAAAGAGTACAACTATAAGACAGAGAAACCTAAAATTTTTAAAAAATCTATTAATAATTGGTGATTTCTTTAAATTAGTCTCAGAGAGAGAGGATATAGAATCAATTATAGACTCTATCCAAAAAAAAATCTTAGAAAATAGTATTGATATAGATAGATACTCCAAAGAACCTATAAGCTCTAATTTTTTAAAACTGTTTGCAAAAGAGTATCGAAAAAAAGATTGTAAGATAAGATTAAAAGATTTTTTCAAATCTTTTAGAGAGAATCTTCTCCTTCAGAAAAAGCACCAACAGATGTCAATCTCTCATAACGCTGCTCTAACATCTCTTCTGTAGATAGCTCTTTTAACTCTGCTACTTTTTCTAAAAAATAACTCTTAACAATCTGAGCAGCTAATTTTTTATCTCTATGCGCACCAATTAGAGGTTCATCCAAAATATCATCAATCAGACCATGAGAGAGCAAATCATCAGGTGTAATTTTCAATGCAGAACTTGCCTGTTCTACTTTTTTGGGGTCATTCCAAAGAATAGCAGCACACCCCTCTGGAGAGATAACAGCAAATACAGAGTAACGCATCATAGCTAGTTTATCAGCAACGCCAATAGCCAAAGCACCCCCACTTCCACCTTCACCAATAACTACTGAAATCATAGGAACTTTGACATTAGTAAACTCAAATAGATTTTTAGCAATCGCTTCACTCTGTCCTCTCTCCTCTGCTCCAAGCCCTGGATAAGCACCTGGGGTGTCTATAAGCATAAGAACAGGAATATTAAACTTCTCTGCTAGTTTTACAGCTCGTAGAGCCTTTCTATACCCCTCTGGATTTGGCATACCAAAATTTCTCTTGAGTTTATGTTTAGTCCCCCTACCCTTTTGCTCTCCAATAAGCAGAGTCTTTTGACCATCTATATATCCAATATAACAGAGTATCGCAGGGTCATCACGAAAAGCTCTATCACCATGAATCTCATAAGCATCACTCATCATCAGACGAATATAATCTAGTGCATAGGGTCTATCAGGGTGTCTAGCTAATTGTAGCTTTTGATAATCACTCAATGCACTAAAGGTCTTTGTAACCTCTTTGTCCAAAGCCTCCTCAAATGACTCAAGAGCATACTTATCATCTCTCGCTTTAGCAGAGTCAATATCTTTTTGAATCTGCTCAATCTTTTTCTCAAACTCTAAATAGGTTGCCATTGAATGCCCTTATATTTTTTTGAAGATTACAACTCCGTTTGTTCCACCAAAACCAAACGAATTGCTCATAACTGCATTAATCTCTGCATCTCTTGATTTATTAGGAATATAATCCAAATCACAATCTGGGTCAGGAGTTGTATAGTTAATTGTTGGAGGGAGTTTACCATCACGCATAGCCATAATAGATATAATCGCCTCAATTGCACCAGCAGCACCCAAACAGTGTCCTATCTGCCCTTTTGTTGAGCTAACAGGGGGACAGTTCTCTTTGCCTCCAAATGCTTTTTTGATAGCTTCTGTCTCATTTTTGTCATTTGCAGGAGTGCTTGTTCCATGAGCGTTGATATAGTCTATCTTAATATCACCTGCCATTCGTAGAGCTGCTTTTATAGCTCTTAGAGGTCCCTCTGGGACAGGTGTTGTGATATGATTTGCATCACCACTCTCACCAAAACCAACCACCTCTGCATAGATTCTAGCTCCTCTTGCCACAGCTGATTCATACTCTTCGAGAACCAATGCACCTGCACCCTCTCCCATTACAAATCCATTTCTATCAGCATCAAATGGTCTTGATGCCTCTTGTGGGTTATCATTATTGGTACTCAATGCTTTCATAGAGCCAAATCCACCAATACCTGCACCACAGATAGCTGACTCTGCACCTATTACTAACATTCTATCTGCACCATCTAGTATAATAGTTTTTGTCGCCTCTGCAATAGCATGAGTTCCTGCTGCACATGCTGTGACACAAGATAGATTAGGACCTTTTATTCCATGGTCTATAGATATAAATCCTCCTAACATATTAACAAGAGAGGAGGGTATAAAAAATGGTGAGATTCGTCTAGGTCCCCTCTTTTCACAGATAACAGAATTTTTTTCGATATTTGGCAATCCACCAATACCTGATGCTGATGAGATACCAAATCTATCCATATCTATATCATCACCAAAATTAGCATCTTTCATCGCTTCATTTGCAGCTTTTATCCCTAGTTGAATAAATCTATCAGCTTTCTTGACCTCTTTTGGATTCATCACTTCACTTGGGTCAAAACCAACAATCTCACCTGCAATTTTTACAGAGAATTTTTCAATATCAAAAAGTTCAATCTCTTTGATACCACACTTTCCATCCAAAATGGCAGAAAATGCCGTCTCTTTGTCTTGCCCTACGCTGTTAATCATCCCTAAGCCAGTAACTACTACTCGTTTCACTCTATCTCCTGTTTATTCATTCTAAGATATATATCAAAATATATGCAAATACACTTTAAAATATATTTTCATTAAAGGGCATGGATTTTAATCCTGCCCCTATTACTATTTGATATTCTCAATAAATTTAATTGCATCTGTTACAGTTGCAATTTTCTCTGCATCCTCATCAGGAATTTCAATATCAAATTTCTCTTCAAGTGCCATTACTAGTTCAACTACATCAAGACTATCGGCACCTAAATCTTCTACAAACTTTGATTCTTCTTTTACTTCACTTGGACTTACATTTAGTTGCTCTACAACTACCTCTTTTACATCATCAAATAGTGCCATGACACTCTCCTAATTGTTTAATTTTATGCTCGTAAGTATATCAAAAAAAGCTAAAAACTAATTACTATGCGTAAAAATAATAATTTAATTAAATCAGATAGTTCCTAAAAAACCTATTTTTATCATAGTAGACTTAATTATACTTACTATATTATAATGATAAAAATATATAATATTTGCAGAGTGTTACAATTTAGCTTTACTTTTTCTTAAACACCTTCAAAAAATAGCAAAAAAACACCAAAATTATTTTATTTTAAGATAAAATTGGTATAATTTTCAAATTTTTTCAAAAAAGGTAACCTAACATGATTAAATATTTTTTAATATTTATAAGCGTCACAATTACTACATTTTCATTAGACGATACCTCTATAGCAGAAGTGGCATATGCTATAGAGGAGGATAGTGGTGTAGTTAGTGTAGAAGAGGAGTCTGAAAAATCTTGTAATAAACTCGCTATGACTGTGAACAAAAGAATCAACTCTCCAAAAGATATTACTATTTTTAAAGAGAAGATGATTAAACCTATCAACTATACTACTACTGTATCGTTAGATAAACTTCAAGTTTCAGAAAAAAAGCAGAAGTTTTTTTATATGATTCTACCTGCTATTTTAATTAGTAAACAGAAGCTAAAAGTAAAAAGAGCAAGAGTAGAAGAGATTCTACAAACTGTAAATCCATCCTCTAATGATTTGCAATTTTTGGATAAATTATATAAAAAATACAAAACTGATGATGGTAAAGAGTTGTTATCTCGAATGAAAACACACCCTGTTAGTATAGTATTAGCTCAAGCAGCAATAGAGTCGGGTTGGGGAGAGTCAAGATTCTTTAAAAAAGGTAAAAATATATTTGGTATGTGGTCAGTAAATAAAAATGAGCCACGAATAAGAGCAAAAGAGACTAGAAATGGCAAACCAGTCTATCTTAAAAAATACAAAACACTAAGTGATGCTATTGATGACTACTTCGTAACTATAGGAAGAGGCGCATATAAAAGCTTTAGAAAACAGAGAGATATAACAAAAGACCCTCTAAAATTGGTTCAATACCTTATTAACTACTGTGAACTAAGAGAGAAGTATACAAAAAAACTTCAAAGATTTATTATTGCTAATAAACTTGAAGATTTCGATGATTTTCAAATAGACAAGATGTATTTAACAAGAAACTTTTAATAAATTGAAACTAACTTTAGTTCCCTTCCCCTTTTGGGAACTAATTAGGATTTTTATTCTCTCATCATCGCAATATGCTTTGACTAGAGCTAGACCAATTCCCTCTCCATTTGAAGAGTTATCTGATTGGTAGTACCTCTCATATATTGTTATAAGCTCTGTCTCATCCATTCCAACACCTCTATCTTCTATCGTTAATAGATTCTCTCTCAATGATATATTAATAGGCTCTTTTTTATAAGAGTATTTCATTGCATTTATTAAAATATTATCTAATGCCTTCTCAAACCCTATCTTATCAACATATATATTAGTCGGTTCAATATCTAGTATAATAGGATTCCTCTGTTGAAACTCTAAAACAGCCACCCTCTCCTCTACCATCTTAGCTACACAGAAGGACTCCTTCTCAATAGAGTGTATCTCTTTTTTAATACTATAGACAAGCTCCCTATAGAGTCTATCTAGTCTAATAGAGGAGTCATCTATTCTACTTAATCGTTTTATAGCTTTTTTATTATTTTGGAACATTCGTCTAAGTAGTTTACTATTTGCTTGTATTGTTGAGATTGGAATATTTAATTCATGGAGTATCTCCTTTGTCAAGTGTAGTAGATTCTCATCTATCTCAAATTTTTGACTTAAGATATAAGAACTCATAGTATATCCAAACCCCAAAGAGAGAAATATAACAGATATGATAACTATTATGAACTCAACATCACTATTTATTAGAGTATATAAAAACCCTAATAGAGAGAGCATTGAGAGAGTATATAGGAGTGTCACTATCCATATCTGTCTTTTCATAAAAAATTAGACTCAAAGAGTTCATCTCTTTGGAACTCTGATAAGAGCCATTCTCCTTTATTTAAATTTATTATTGACATAATATCATAAATTACTATTAATACCCTGGCTTTTTACACTGAACATATCTATATAATTTATGCTGAAAACAGTTATATAAAGTTCCCTGATAGGTAGCTTTGTAACCTGTAGCTACTAGACCTCCTTCAAAATTGTCGATAGTTATATTATCTGTAGTAGTACCAAAAAACTTGGCTGTTTTCTCTTTGAGAGAGGCTTTGTGTTCTGGAGATGGCTCTCCTCCTGCACATCCTGATAAAATTCCTGTTATTACTGCTAATTTGATTATGGTTGTTTTTTTCACGATTTTCCTTTTTATTTTTTTCGATTACTATTATAGTCAATCAGTTTACCAAAAAATGTCCCAAATAACAGAATTTACTCTTTTAAATCTAAAAATAATAATTTTATGTAAAAGTTAACTTATTTTTATGTAATATAATAAACAAGGAATAAGATGAATGAAAAAGAGATAATAAAAGCATTAACTACAGAGATAATTACCCCAAAAGAGAGAGGAACAGGTCTATTAATCGACTACAAAAATAACCCCTCTATCCTAACTGTTCACCACTGCATCTATGGTAAAAAACAAAAAGCTCATAATATTGAAGTAGATGATATTAAAATTGTTTTCTCTAACAAGGCTGAATATTTCGTTATAGATATAGAGATAATAGGAGAGTTGGTTATCTTGACTCTTGATAGCAAAGAGTTTGCTATGCAACACTATCCTAGAGTTGAGTTTGCAGAAGTGGAGTATGAACAAAACTACCATATCCGAGGTTTCCCATCAGGATTAAAAAAACCTCACAATTTCACAGCTAAATGTAACGATATAGACAGAAAAACTTTTAAAATAGAGATAGATAATCTCACAAGTGATACATCAGGTGAGGATGCTATAGAGTATATGAGAGGGGTTTCGGGTAGTGGGATCTTTTTTAGTCAGGATAAAAAGCTCTATTTGGTGGGTTTAGTTAATGCTCTTGCTAATCAATCAGGGACTTTTAATGCTGTGGAGTGTATCAATCTCAAAAAAATTATTAAAAATACCATTAAAAAGGTTGAATCAGGAGATATTGTCAAAATCATTTTTAAAAATCTAAACAAAACCAATGCAATACCACAGATGATTATAACCTCTGTTTCGACCAATCGTTTATGGTATATCAACGAGATAAAAGCCCAAGCCTACAAGCAGTATCGTGATATTTATCATATCGCTTTACCTATTGATGATGTGAGTGACGAGGAGTATTTTGAAGAGATTGCAGATGTATTTGGGATTCGAGAATATAAAGCAAATCGTATTAGGCGTGAACTTGTACGAATGGTCGAGAGGTCAAGGGAAGAGATTTTTATTTTGATTACAGATTTTGAAAATGATAGACATTTGGATAATTTTGCCAAGCTTATGAGGGCTGTTTTGGATAGAGTGGGTGATAGGCTTAGAGTGATAACTATTGGTGGAGAGAGATTAGCAAATCTCAAAACCAATATGGGTATACACTCCTATTTTAACTATTTTGAGAGGCATAGTGTTTGAACATTATGTGGTATAATATTGAAAATATCGTAAATGTGTCATGATTACACCTACGAAGCAAAAATATAAAAGGAATAAGTATGAAACAAGAAAAATTATCATATTTCAACGGAAATATAACCATAGATGCAGATATATGTAATGGTAAGCCAACTATTAGAGGACAAAGAATAACTGTACAGACTATTTTAGAGTTTTTGAGTGTTGGCGAGAGTTGGGATGAGATTTTAAAAGCTTATCCAACATTAACAAAAGAGGATATTCAAACCTGTTTGCTTTTTGCCACACAATTAATGGGGCAGAGATATTCACTTCAAAAGATAGCATAAATGAAAAAATATATTATTGATGCCAATCTTCCCTATTATTTCTCTTTGTGGAGAGGCGAAGAGTATCAACATGTGATTGATATAGACCCAAATATGAAAGATAGTAAGATATGGACATATGCTAAAGAGCATAATCTAACTATTGTAACCAAGGATGCTGATTTTTCAGACCTTATTTTGCTCAATACTCCTCCTCCAAGAGTGATACATATTAAATTGGGCAATATGAAAATGAAAGCATTTCATAATGCGATTGATAATATTTGGGAGAATGTTTTAACTATGAGTGAGGAGTATAAGCTTGTCAGAGTTTATACTAATAAAATTGAGGGGATTGGGTAGGTATGACCTAGGCTGTCGAAAAAAGCCCATTTTATATTATTTTCTATTCCCATTTTTTGGCTTTGGAAACTTTGAACTGAAATCGGGGTCGAGTGTCAACCTTGTGAAAAGAAGATACTTAAAAACTTTCTTACTTGTTCCACCTGTCCTTAGATGATAGGCTTAGAGTGATAACTATTGATGGAGAGAGATTAGCAAATCTCAAAACCAATATGGGTATACACTCCTATTTTAACTATTTTGAGAGGCATAGTGTTTGAAAATTATGTGGTATAATATTGAAAATAAAGGAGTAACAATGACAATTACTTTGAAAATTGATAATCCTCATTTAGAAGAACAACTACTTCTATTTCTAAAAGAGTAAAAACAGGGTTTAGAATTTGAAAAAAATAGAAAAAATTACCCTCAAAAAATAGATATTGATAATTTGCCATCTTCGATTGATAAATATATTGGTATTGTCAATGAGAGTGAGGTTGATTTGGACTATAAAAATAGCCGAACTAACTATTAGTGAGATAGAAGAAATGGTGTAGTAAGAGACTACACCCTTGTATAATATTAATTAGAGGTAAATATTAAACTTAGTTGTGCCAATGTCACATACAAATTTTAATAAAAAATTTATAGGAATAAATAAATGAATATATTATTAGCTAATCGCTTTTATAAAGTTACTTTACTTGGAATAGTATTTCCTTTCACAATAGCTATAATCATGTTTATCTTTACGATATTATTTGACATGGGTTTAGTTGTATGGTTTAATCCATATAAGTTTACTTACACTCTATTATTATTTCTTTTAATTTTTATAATATCTTTTTTATATCTTATTTATATACTATATAGATACCAAACTTCTCCTATTACAAGACTCTCAAAAAAACCAACTGATATATTCAATTTAACTCTAAAAGAATTAAAAAAAGCAAAAGGCATAATCCCTAAAATTAATCGACTAGATTCCACTTTAGAAAGAGTAGGAATAAGCGAAAAAATGCTAAACAATGCCATAACTTTCATATCAAAAAAAGAAAAAGAGAAAATAACCACCATTGCCCAAAGAGTAGAAGCCGATTTAACTCAACAAAAAGATTACTATGAGTTACGATTAGCAGAAAATTTTCCTCTCTCGGTTGAGGTTTTGATAGTGAAGTTTTTAAAATCCAAAACGCTAATAGATGTCAAAGAGGAGATAAAACAGAGTAGAATATTGGAGGTTGACATACTCCCCATGCCTAAAGGCAGGGGATTCTAAGCTCAAACAACACTAGCCTGAAAAAACAGGTCTTACGATGTCTCACTTAAGAGTCGATGCCCCAACTCTGTGTATATTTATACTCGCA
>Ga0256845_1000482_pt1 | contig 37539 bp, 34 predicted proteins | sample RiftiametaG_FD_189101 | JGI IMG/M metagenome (GOLD analysis project Ga0256845, IMG submission 189101) | Tube worm associated microbial communities from hydrothermal vent at the East Pacific Rise, Pacific Ocean - Riftia | ecosystem: Host-associated > Annelida > Integument > Unclassified ...
AACCCCCTCAATATCAACTCCTATACTACTCAAGAGTCCTCCATTATTGACTCGTACTATCTTTGCATCTAGTTGATTTAGTACACTGATTTGACCTGCTAGTTTTTTGGCAATTGCTATATTGGTTGATTTGATAGATAGTTTTACCTCGCTACCTATCTGCAATGAGCTATCTAGCTCCAAGCTTACCATTTTGACATGCTGTTTGCCAAATGCAAAAGAGACCTTGTGTAGGTTCTCTATATGCTCTATTTTGCTAACCGTTGCATGGAATCGGTTCATGGGATGGTGTAGCCAAAGTTTTTGAATATCTCTTCTGCTTTTTTGGAGAATATAAAGGCGTAAAAGGCTGATACCTCGGGGTTTTTCTCTCCATTTTTGAGTATAACTATCCCTTGGCTAATTGGGGTGTATAGTTTTGGGTCAACTTCTACCCAATTTATTCCCTCTTTGAAGTGGGACATTTGAGGGCTGTAGAGTGAGGATTTGGCTATAAATCCTATATCTGTAGCTTTTGTGGCATAGGTTACTGTTTGAGAGATAGATTCACCATAGACAAATTTGCTTTTGATTGAATTATGGACTTTTGCGTTTTTTAGAGCCTCTGCTGTGGCGATACCGTAGGGAGCTGTTTTGGGGTTGGCTACGGCTATTTTTTTAATGGTTGGGCTTTTTAGTAGCTCCATAATATCTGAAAAATCCTGCTTTTTGGTAGAGAGACATGCCAATGCTCCCTGTGCATAGACTAGTGGTCTTGTTACGGCAAAGCCTTCGATATATAGGAGTTCGGGGTATCTCATATCTGCACCCATTAGGATTTGATATGGGGCTTTGTGTCGGATTTGAGCTGTTAGTTTGCCTGTGCTTCCTAATACTACTTGTACTTTGGTATCAGGATAAAGCTTAGTGAACTCTTCCTTTAGGTCATTGATAACATAACTAACATTGGCTGCAACTGCAATTGTGATTTTTCCTGCAAAAAGAGAACAAGAGAATAACAGAGCTATAAAGAGAACTCTCATTTAGAACCTCCTATATAAAAATGTGTTCCACCTAACTGTTTTCCCTCAACCAAAAAGCTTCTCACATCATCAAGCTTGAAACCTGAACCCATAAATGCCTCTCTATCTCTCTCTAGCATAAACTTAACAGCCTTTAGCTTGGAGACTATGCCACCTGTTGCAAACTTGTTTTTGGATGTCGATTTAGCATTCAAATCCTCTTTGGGGATAAGAGAAACCTCTCTATATGCTCTATTATCTTTGTCATAATAGGCATCTATATCGGAGAGAAGTACCAAAATATCAGCATCAAAATAGTAGGCTACATGAGCAGAGAGGTTATCATTATCTCCAAAGAGTAGCTCATCTATTGAGGTTACATCATTTTCGTTTATAATAGGCACAACACCATTGAGAAGTAGATTATCAACAGCCTGTTTGGCTAATGCTGTTGTCTTTTTGGAATCTAACTCTTTGGTGCTTAGGAGTATCTGTGAACAGAGCATATTGTATTTTTCAAACTCCTCTTGATACATTTTGAGTAGATAAGCCTGTCCTATAGATGCCAAAACTTGCTTATTGACAGTAGGAGATATATCTAATGGTAACTTTGAATAACCAGCCAATACAGCCCCTGAACTCACTACAATAACCTCTTGACCTCTAGCCATCAAAACAGATATAAGCTCAACTATACCCTGCATTCTATCTCTTGCAACCTCACCATTATCTGTTAAAACATGAGAGCCAACCTTGATAACAATGCGTTTATAACTCATTTTAAACCTCTTTTTCTTGCTCTTGGAGACTCTTTACAAAATTTTTAAGAGCATAACGAAGTGTATCTGTATTGAGATGAGATACAGAAGATATAGGTAGAACAAATAGAGGCTCATCAATAGGCAAATCTACACCAAAATTCTCTTTGAAACCATACGATATATAGTTGCTATTTGCTTTGAATCTATTTAAAGTTTTATTTGGCTCTAGCCCTATATCTCTAATAAACTCCCCTACTCTGCTATTTACCTCATCACTACTCATTGCATCACACTTAGTAACTGCCACAGCAAACCGTCTAGTGGCTAACTCTTTTGAGTATCGTTGAAGTTCAACTAAAAGTGTCTCATACTGATACTTCATCTCTCTATAGTTTGCGACATCCACTAATAGTAACAGTGTTTTAGTTCTCTCGATATGTTTTAGAAACTCTAACCCCAAACCTCTACCATCAGACGCACCCTCTATGATACCAGGAATATCAGCCATCATAAACGAATCATACTCACCTACATTAACTACTCCAAGATTTGGAATAAGTGTTGTAAACTCATACTCTGCTACCTTTGGTTTGGCATTAGAGATTGCTGAAATAAGTGTAGATTTGCCAACGCTTGGATAACCCACAAGTCCTACATCAGCTATAAGTTTCATCTCCAATCTTATCTCTTTAGTAATCCCTGGAAGTCCAGATTGAGCATAAGTTGGTCTTTGGTTGGTGGAGCTTTTAAAGTGGAGATTTCCAAGTCCACCCTTTCCACCCTCCAAAAAGAGTACATTATCACCCTCATTTATCAAGTCAAAAAGCACCTCTTCGGTCTCTACATCTATTATCTGTGTTCCTGGTGGAACTACTATCTCTACAGATTTACCTTTTCGTCCATACTTCTTTCGACCCTCACCTGGGCGACCATTTTCTGCTTTTATATGATTTCGACCTCTAAGAGCCGAGAGAGTATCTGTGTTGTTATCTACAGTAAAGTAGACTGAACCACCCTTACCACCATCGCCACCATCGGGACCACCCTTGATAACAAACTTCTCTGTCCAAAACGAGACACAACCTGCCCCACCTTTTCCTGAGCTTACCATTAAATTTACGCTATCTACGAACATCTGTTTCCTTAAGTTGTAATTGGTGGAATTATATCCAATTTATGTTATTTTATATGAGTTTTTTAAAATATTGAAGTTTGATTTTTGTTGTTTTTCCTCTGCATTCCACCTCAAAGAGGGTGGAACGAGTGGTTATTTGAGTAGAGAGTTATGCAGGGATTACAGAGACTCTTTTTTTGCTTCTGCTAACATTAGAGAACTGAACTACACCCTCGATAAGTGCATAGATTGTGTGGTCTTTACCCATACCAACACCTGTTCCTGCGTGTACTTTTGTACCTCTTTGTCTGATGATAATATTACCAGGGATTACTGCTTCTCCACCATATTTTTTTACACCTAGTCTTCGACCAGCTGAATCACGGTTGTTTTGGGTTGACCCTTGACCTTTTTTGTGTGCCATATTGTCTCCTTATGCTATACTTGTTATTCTAACTCTAGTGAAGTCTCTTCTGAAACCTCTTTTTAGCTTAGAGTCTTTTCTTCTTCTCTTCTTATAGATGATAACTTTTTTGTCACGACCTTCATTAATCACCTCACCTTTAACTACAGCACCCTCTACAAAAGGAGTCCCTACAGTTAACTCTCCATTATCTACTGCTAGAACCTCTTTGAACTCTACAGCAGTTTTTGGCTCAAGACTCATCTTGTCAAAACAGACAATATCACCCTCTTGAACTTTAAATTGTTGACCACTTGCTTTTATGATTGCGTACATTGCAAACCCTTCTATTGATTGTAATAACACCAATAAAGTTATTGGCGTTTAAAAAAGTTTGAGATTATACCCAAAAGAGTTTTAATTCTTTTTGAAAGGAATAAGATTTAAGAAGTTAACTCTTTTTATAGGCTAAAAATAGAGAAAAAATAACACCTACAGGAAGGGAGAAAATAAATAGACTCTTGAATTCAGTAAATAAAAAATATGGCCATCCAATAGATACCAAAGAGAATGTATCTGTAATCTTCTCTATAGGTAAAAATCCTAATGCACTAAATAGTATTGTTAAGATAACCACTGATACATATAGAGATGAGAAAAAAGTGAATAGAAAATCTCTAATTTTATTCTTTTTCTCACTCTCCTCTATCTCTTTTAGATTTTTTTTATACAAGACAACAGCGTGATTTTCAAACTTCTTTCTCTGCTCTACTTTTCTTTTGAGTTCTAACCTCTTCTCTTCAAAATTAATAAGTGGATTTACATCTAAATAGAGAATTGTTATATTATTATCATTCTCAGACTCTCTTATTTTCCATATAGGGTATATATCATTTTCACAAATAAGCTCATATAATCTCTGTAGAGTATCATCTGTAATGATATTATCTGTAATAAACTCAAAGTTAGTCTCATTTAAAAATGTCGCAACCTTCTGTTTAATAGGAAGATATTTTATTAAAGCTTTGATGCTACCATCATCTCTCCTTGAAAAGGTATCATTCTCAAGCTCTAATACATCTATTTTAAGAGACTCTCCATTATTAGCTGACTCCAACAGGTTAAAATTGAATTCATTAATTTCTTTTTGAATTTTATCTGTAAAATTAATTTTAGATATAGTTTTTCTATTATTTATCATCTCTTCTAAAGATAATTCACTTTTTTTGACTTCAGCAGCTTTTTCCTGCTGTTTTAGCTTTAATATATTTTGTGCTTTTAATCTTAAGTCTCCCACAATACACCTCCAAACAGTCTATTAATATAGTAAAATTATACAGAATATTCTATAATAAGAGCAAAAAAATATACAAAATAAATCACATTTTTGAGAAAAACAAGAAAAAATCAAATATTCTTAATATTTTTAAACATTAAAAATCTTTTTTATTAAAATAAAATTTAACTATGTTTTGTTTAAGCTTCATACAACTTTAACAAATAAAAGATAAGTCATTTAACATTTGTAAATTTTTAAAAAAGATTTTAAAGAAAATCAATATCTTCTAAGGTATAATTTCAGAATTTATTTCAGAAGGATGTATAATGAATTGGACACCAAAGAGTTGGAGAGAGTTTCCAATTAAGCAACAACCAACCTATCAAGACCACAAACTACTAAAAGATGTGGAAGAGAAATTGAGTTCATACCCTCCTCTTATATTTGCAGGAGAGGCGAGAACTCTAAAAGAGAAACTAGCCAAAGCTGGAAAAGGTGAGGCGTTTCTTCTTCAAGGTGGAGATTGTGCAGAGAGTTTCAATGATTTTTCCTCATCCACTATCAAGAATCTTTTTAAACTCATGCTTCAGATGAATATGGTATTAATGTACTCTACAGGTAAACCTATTGTCAAAGTTGGAAGAATTGCAGGACAGTTTGCAAAACCTCGTTCATCCGATTTTGAAGAGAAAGATGGAATCAAGCTACCATCATATCGTGGCGATATTATTAATGATATAAAATTTACAAAAGAGTCCAGAGAGCCTAATCCTCATAATATGATACAAGCATATAACCAAGGAGCTGCCACTATGAACCTAGTTAGAGCATTTGCTAGAGGTGGATTGGCAGACCTAAACAAGATTCACCAATGGAATTTGGACTTTATCAAAGACAAAGAACTAGGACAAAAATATGAAGAGCTAAGTAATAAAATAGACCAATCTATGAAATTTATGTCTGCTTGTGGATTGACAAGTGAAAATACATCTCAACTCCACCAAACTACATTATATACATCTCATGAAGCACTTCTACTAAACTATGAAGAGGCACTAACAAGACAAGATGAGACAGGTAGATGGTACGATTGCTCTGCTCATATGCTATGGATTGGTGATAGAACTAGAGACCTAAATGAGGCTCATATCGAATACTTTAGAGGAATAGATAACCCAATAGGGTGCAAAGTTGGTCCAAACATGGATGAAAATGAGCTTATTGCTCTTATTGATGCAATAAACCCCAACAATGAAGAGGGCAGACTAAATCTAATTGTTCGAATGGGAGCCGATACTATAAATGAAAAGTTCCCTCCTCTACTAAAAAAAGTTAGAGATGAGGGAAAAAATGTAGTTTGGTCTTGTGACCCAATGCACGCAAATGTAGAGAAGACATCAAATGGATTTAAAACAAGAAACTTTGATAATATCCTAAGAGAAGTAGAGCAGTTCTTCAAAATTCACAAAGATATGGGAACTATTCCTGCAGGTATTCACCTTGAGATGACAGGAAATAATGTAACTGAGTGCACAGGTAGTCAATCATGCCCAATTTCAGAAAATGATTTAGGAAGCAGATACCATACACAGTGTGACCCAAGACTAAATGCAAACCAAGCTTTGGAACTTGCATTTATGTTAGGTGAGATAATCAATAGTTAAAATATAAAAATTACAAAGGAGAACTCATGTTAGAAAAACATGGAACTATGCTACTTGCAAGAGAAGATATAAAGGTCTTTGACTGCACCATTAGAGATGGTGGACTAGTAAACAACTACCATTTTACAGATGAGTTTATAAAAGGGGTATATGATACCTGTGTCGCTGCAGGTGTTGATTATATGGAGATAGGTAAAAACAACTCTCCTACACTAATGAGTGACAAGGAGTTTGGTACTTGGAACTTCTCTAAAGAGGAGGATATACGAAGAGTCGTGGGAAACAATGATACCAATATGAAGATAGCTGTAATGTCTGATATAGGTAGAACCGTAAAAGAGGAGCTTATACCCAAAGAGGAGTCTGTTGTTGATATGGTTAGAATAGCTACTTATATTCATCAGATACCTGAAGCAATAGAGCTTATAGAGGATGCTCATGCCAAAGGGTATGAGACGACTGTAAATGTAATGGCAATTGCAAAATCTTTTAACGATGAGTTAGACGAAGTACTAGATATTCTAGGAAAAACAAGCGTAGATGTTATCTATATTGCTGATACATTTGGCTCATTTTATCCTGAGCAGATTAGAAAATTAACTGAGAAGTATCTTGAGGTAGCCAAAAAAGGTGGCAAAGAGGTAGGGATTCATGCTCATAACAATATACAGTTAGCCTATGCAAATACTATAGAGTCGATGATATATGGTACAAGCTTCTTAGACTGTACTATATCTGGATTAGGAAGAGGAGCTGGAAACTGTCCAATGGAGCTTCTAGTTGGCTTTTTGAAAAATCCAAAATATAAACAGCTTCCTGTACTCAAATTTATAGAGAAGTTTATTGTTCCTTTGGAAAAAGAGTTAGATTGGGGATATAGTATCCCCTATATGATAACAGGTCAACTTGTGGAACATCCTCGCTCTGCGATAAAAGCTAGAAAAGAGGGTGATACCAAATATGTAGATTTTTACAATAGGCTAATAGATGAACAGTAGAGAATATTTCTCTACTTTTTACTCAAAACATCTACTACTTTAGTAACCACCAAATCAGAAGTTACATTTAGAGATGTTCTAGCCATATCCAAAATTCTATCTACAGCTACAATAATAGCTAGATACTCCACAGGCAATCCTACTTGATTGAGAATTACAACCATCATAACTAGGGATGCACTAGGTAGAGCTGCAACACCAACAGATAGAGCCACAACCGTAAGACCCAAAACCATTTGGTCGCCAAAAGTCATATCAACTCCTGCTAAATTAGCAATATATAATACTGCTATAGTTAAATATGCTGCTGTTCCGTCCATAGATACAGTAGCCCCCAAAGGCAAAACAAATCCTGCACTATCTCTGCTCACTCCACCTTGCTCTTGAACTACCTTTAGGCTTACAGGTAAAGTTGCCGCACTTGATGCTGTTGAAAATGCCATAATGATTGCCTCTTTGACCTGATTTAAATAAGTATAAGGGTTTATCTTTGCAAAAAATGCTAAAATCATTGGTAGAGTAACTACTGCATGGATTATAATAACAGCTAAAACTACTAGCACATATTCCCAAAGCCCTAATATAACATCTATCCCCTGCTTTGCAATAATATAGGAAATAAGAGAAAATACACCTATAGGAGTTAAATTTATAACCCACTTAGCAATATGAAACATTGCATTATTAATAGCAGTAAATAGGTCAAAAAGAACATCTTGATGCTTCTGTTCCATTTTGAATGAAGCCAAAGCCAGAAATACTGCAAATACAATTACCTGCATCATATATCCACTAGCCAAAGAGTTAAATACATTAGATGGAATAAAACTCATAATCATATCATGAAAAGAGAATGGTTTAATCTCTGTAGCTTTAGCATACTCCAACCCTGCTGAGCTTACAGGTTCTCCTATTGGAAAAATATTCATAACTAATATTGCCAAAAATACTGCCAAAGCAGTAGTCAAAAGATAAAGACCAATAGTTTTTAACCCGATACTCTTAAGCTTTTCAACAGAACCTAACCCTGTCAATGCTGTATATATAGAAGCAAATACTAATGGCACAACCAACATTTTTAATAACGCTACAAACATATCTCCTATAAGCTTCTGTTCCAATGCCAAAGATGGTGCAAGGATACCAAAAGCTATTCCTAGTATAATTCCAACCACAACTTGGACATTTAATGACTTCAGATAATTCATTTATCTCCTTTTTTATTATTCTCATATTTTAGCTAAATTTTATTATTTTTTATTTTAAAATAATTCTGTTAACATAGTTAATATTCTTTATTAATAAATTAAACTTTAAAACTACTTAAAAAAGTAACTTTCTTTTAAGTTTCATTGAAATTTTATTAATTTTATAACTATTTTCAGACTTTTAATGTCATAATAGATGTATAGAAACCTATTAAAGGAGTAGAAATTATGAAAGGTTTAACAGATAGAGTAATTTTAATTTTAATAACTATGACTTTTATACTCAATGGTTGTGTCGAAATTAAAGTAGTAGATGACAATAAAAGTGACTCAAAAGTAAGTAATATTACAATTAATGAGAAAGAAAACAGTGTTCCTGTCTATGGAGCATATGCAGAAGATATTGACCAACTTCTCGCAGTTGCTCCAATAGGTAGCGAAGTAACATTGGATGAAGCAGAAAATGGAGATATATATCTCAAAATCGAAAAAGTATTTACTGCAAGACAAAACCAAGATGTAGCACCAACAAAAACACCAACAACAGAAGAGATAGTTTTAGAAGAAGAGCCACATCCAGTAGAGATAGATAGTTCACTCTATGGAGAGACTATTACTATCTAATTTATAATATCGGTGGGCATAAATGCACCACCCTACAAAATTTACGCATGATAATTAGGAGATTCTTTTGTAATTGTCACATCATGTACATGGGACTCCTTGAGTCCTGCTGAGGTTATCTCAACAAACTCAGCTTTTTCCCAAAATATCTTAATAGATTCTGAACCACAATATCCCATAGAACTTCTAAGCCCCCCTAACATCTGATGAATTACATGTGAAATCTTGCCACGATAAGGCACACGCCCCTCAATCCCCTCTGGAACCAACTTTTCAGTAGCTGTTCCCTCTTGGAAATATCTATCAGTGCTACCTTTGCTCATAGCACCTATACTTCCCATACCTCTGTACTCTTTGAACTGTCGTCCATTAAACAAAATAGTCTCACCAGGAGTCTCATGTGTTCCTGCTAGAGCAGAACCTAACATTACAGAACTAGCTCCTACAGCTAAGGCTTTTGCAATATCTCCAGAGTATTTGATGCCACCATCAGCAATAACAGGAACACCTAGAGGATTAGCCACCTGTGCAACCTCATCAATAGCTGAGAGTTGAGGAACACCCACACCTGCTACAATTCTAGTAGTGCATATTGAACCCGGTCCTATTCCAACTTTTAGAGCATCAGCCCCTGCCTCTATCAAATCAATAGCCGCCTTATCAGAGGCGATATTTCCTGCTATTACATCTATATCGAGATTTGCTTTTATCTCCTTTAGCGTATCAATAATCCCTTGTGAGTGACCATGCGCAGAGTCAAGCACCAAAACATCTACACCTGCTTCGACCAAAGCTCTAGCTCTATCAAGCTGACCTACTCCAATAGCTGCACCAACTCTAAGCCGTCCATGCTCATCTTTATTAGCATTTGGAAACTGCTCTCTCTTCTCTATATCTTTGATGGTGATTAGACCTTGGAGAGTATTATCCTCATCTGTAATGGGTAGCTTTTCTATCTTGTGCTGTTGTAGTATCTTTGATGCCTCATCAAGTGTAGTTCCTGCTCTAGCTGTAACAAGTGGAGCTTTGGTCATTACATCCTCTATCTTTGCAGACATATCAGTAATAAAACGCATATCACGATTGGTTATAATCCCAAGAAGTCTCATATTCTCATCAACAACAGGGACACCAGAGATTTTATACTCTCCCATCAGAGCATCTGCCTCACCTACTGTTCTATCAGGGGAGATAAATATAGGGTCAATAATAATTCCACTCTCCGATTTTTTGACTTTTGTAATCTGTTTTGCTTGTGTCTCTATATCCATATTTTTATGAATAATTCCAATCCCACCAAGATGAGCCATAGCAATTGCAGCTTTATACTCCGTTACTGTATCCATCGCTGCAGAGACTAAAGGAGTATTGAGTGTCACTCGTTTGGTAAGATTACTTTTGAGAGAAACCTCTTTTGGTAATACTTTTGAGTGTTGTGGAACCAAAAGTAAATCTGAAAATGTAAACGCTTTTTTCTTAATATTCATACTAACCTCTTTATCTAGTATAGTTAACTGTCTGCTCAAGACTAAAAGCCCCATCAAACACTGCTTGTTCATTAAATGCTTTTCCAATCAATTGAAGTCCAATGGGCATTCCATCATCATCTTTGGCAACTGGTAAAGAGATAGCAGGAAGTCCTGCTAAATTAATGGCTATAGTATACATATCGCTCTTATACATCTCTAGTGGGTCATGAAATGAGCCAATCTTGGGAGCTACTGTTGGAGCTACAGGAGACAAAATCAAATCTGCCTCTTCAAAAATCAGATTGAACTCATCGCGAATTAGATGTCTAACCTTTTGTGCTTTGAGGTAATAGGCATCATAATACCCAGAAGAGAGTACAAAATTTCCAAGTAAAATTCGTCTCTTGACCTCATCACCAAACAAATCACGAGTATTAGTAAAAGTTTGAGCTAGATTTCCACCCTCTTGACGATTACCATATCTTATACCATCATATCTAGCCAAGTTTGTTGTCGCCTCTGCTGTTGCAACTATATAATAAGTAGCAATATCATATTTAGTATTTGCCATATTTTTATGAATAATAGTATGTCCAGCATCTTGGAGAGCCTCTACTGTATCTGCATAAGCTTTTTGAATATCTTCACTAGCCTCAGATATATAGTTATCAATTACAGCAATAGTCATTTTTCTATTAGCATTTAAATTTTTAGCTACGCTCTCTATAGGCAAGTTGGAACTAGTTGAGTCTTTTTCATCATAGGATACAATAGCATCATAGAGAATCGCTGCATCCTCGACACTCTGAGTAATTGGACCAATTTGATCAAGAGATGAAGCATAAGAGGCAAGTCCAAAACGGCTAACTCTCCCATAAGTAGGCTTCATCCCCACACATCCACAGTAGGCTGCAGGTTGACGAATAGAGCCACCTGTATCTGACCCAAGAGCAGCAATAGCAATCCCACCAGCCACAGCTGCAGCTGAGCCACCAGAACTACCCCCTGGAACCCTATCCTCCCCATATGGATTTTTGGTCACTCCATAAAACGAACTCTCAGTAGTTGACCCCATAGCAAACTCATCCATATTTGCCCTACCAAATGCAGAGAATCCCTTTGATTTTAGATTTTCGATGACTGTTGCATTATATGGGGCAACATACCCTTGAAGAATATTAGAGCCACTTGTAACTGCCCAATCTTTGACTTGAATATTGTCTTTGATAAGAATAGGAATACCCTCTCCCGTTGACTCAAAACTAATGTACGCATTCAAGCCACTATCCTTGGCTTTTCCTTCCATCTCTACTTTGAGGGCATCTAGCTCTTCTTGACTCTTTGTTAATGCTTCTTTTAATGTAATCACTATCTTTTCCTAGATATAAAAATTGCGTGATTATAGCAAAAAGTTAATTTCGCTTCACTTACCTTATAATTTGACCTTAATCAAATTATAATTCCCTAAAATCCACTACTATACACTATTGAGTATTGTCTTTTAACAATCTCAAAAAATTGAAGGAGAACAGATGACTAAAGCACTTAGCAAACTCTCTTCACTTCTTTTAGGTACTACACTTGCAGTGTCTGTGGCAACAGCAGGTAGTGGTGAACTTCAAAAGATTATGAAGAAGAGAGGCTTAACAGAAAATGATGTAATTCGTGCGGCAAAAACTTATCTACCAACAGGTGGTAGAGATGAATTTGTTGTATTTAGTTCAGGTGGACAGAGTGGACAGATAATGGTCTACGGTGTACCATCTATGAAAATTTTAAAGTATGTTGCAGTATTTACACCTGAACCTTGGCAGGGGTATGGGTTTGACGAGGATAGTAAAAAAGTCCTACGACAAGGTAATATTAGAGGTAGAGAGATTAATTGGGGAGATACACACCACCCAGGACTCTCTGAAAAAGATGGTAAATATGATGGTAAATGGTTAGTAATCAATGATAAAGCTAACCCAAGAATAGCTGTTATTGATTTAGAAGACTTTGAGACTAAACAGATTGTAGTTAACCCTGTTTTTAAATCGGACCACGGTGGAGCGTTTTTTACACCAAACTCTAAACATATCTTAGAAGCGTGTCAATATGCAGCACCTTATGATAATAACTATCACCCTATTGAAGAGTACAAAGAGACTTATCGTGGTGGTGTAACAGTATGGGATTTTGACCCAAAAGAGGGTAGAATTCACCCTGAAAAATCATTTACGCTAGAGTTACCACCATATATGCAAGATTTATCAGATTCGGGTAAAGGTGCAAGTGATGGTTGGGGATTTACAAACTCCTTTAACTCAGAGATGTATACAGGTGGTATTGAAGTAGGTATGCCTCCATTTGAAGCTGGTTGTAGTAGAAATGATACAGACTTCTTACATGTATATAACTGGAAAAAATTAGCAGAAGTTGCAAAAGATGACAAGAATGTCAAAATTGTTAATGGTATGAGAATTGTACCAATGGATGTAGCTGTTAAAAATGATTGTCTATTCCTGATTCCAGAACCAAAATCTCCACACGGTGTAGATGTGAGTCCTGATGGTGAATATATCGTAGTTTGTGGTAAACTTGATACTCATGCTTCTGTCTATAAATGGAGTAAAATCAAAAAACTTATTGCTGATAAAAAATATGTAGGAAAAGACCCTTATGGTATTCCAATTTTGGATATGAAAGAGTCACTTCATGGTCAAGTTGAGTTGGGTCTTGGACCTTTACATAACCAATATGGAAAAGAGTGGAAAAATGGTGTTATCTATACTTCCCTTTATGTTGATAGCCAAATTGTAAAATGGGATTACAAAAACCTTAAAGTTCTTGATAAAGTCAATGTTCACTATAATGTTGGACACCTTTGTGGAATGGAAGGTAAATCTGCTGACCCTCAAGGTAAATATATTATCTCTCTAAATAAATTGGCAATTGATAGATTCCAAAATGTTGGACCTCTTCACCCACAAAATCACCAATTAATTGATATTAGTGGTAAAAAGATGGACTTACTCTATGATATGCCAGTACCTCTAGGTGAACCTCACCAAGCTGTAGCCATTAGAGCTAGTAAACTTCATCCAAAAGTTAGATATACAATGGGTACAAATACCAAAACAGGTAAGGTACACAAAGGTAAAACTTTAGCAGGTCAAGAGAGAGTAGAGAGAGATGGAAACAAAGTAACTATCTATGCTACTATGGTTCGTTCTCATATTAATCCTGAAAGAGTTACAGTTAATAAAGGTGATGAAGTTACATTCTATATAACTAATCTTGAAAGAGCAGAAGATGAAACTCATGGATTTACTGTTGACCACTATGATGTACATGCATCATTAGAACCAGGTGAAACTACAGAAATTAAATTTACTGCTGATATTGAAGGTGTATTCCCATACTACTGTACAGAGTTCTGTTCTGCACTTCACTTAGAGATGATGGGTTACCTAATGGTTAAAGACCCTAACAAAAAGTATGTCTCTGCACAAAAAAAGAAAATGGCAACAATGTCTCCAGAGCAACTAAAAGCTGAATATGACAAAACAGTAGCTGTAAACACTGCAACTGATGCTGTTATCCAATCTGTTGTTAAGTTCCTCAAAGAGAACCATTATGAGAAACATGAAGTGGTTAAAAATCTTGTAACTGATGCACTTGACCAATATAGTAAAATCAAAGATGAAAAAGCGAAATCTGACGCAGCTGTAAAAGCGGGTGATTTAAACAAAGCTATTCTATTTGAAAATATGATTTGGCAATATATGGTAAAAACTGCAGATGTTGGAATTAGAGCAAAAGATGCACTAGTAAGATTAATTGCAACAAAACAATCTACTGCTGTTCAAAGAGGTGAAAAAGCCTTTGGTGAAGGTGGATGTGGTGGATGTCATGTTATTGGTAAAGTATCTTCTGGTCCTGACTTGACTGGTGTTCTTGAGAGACATGGTGAAAATAGTGCTAAATGGGTTGCTGATTTCATTAAAGCACCTGAAAAGATGTATAAAGACCCTTATGTTGATGCCTTGATTAACAGTTTCAATCTAAAAATGCCTAATCAACACATGAGTGAAGAGGATATTAAAGATATTATTGAATACTTTAAGTGGGTTGATGAGAACGCTAATCTCTTCTAATCATCACTTTTAATACTAACAAGATAGATTTTTATCTATCTTGTTAGCTAAAATTTACATTTTTTTGCACAATCAACCTGAACTAAAAAGGGTTCATCTCCATCTAATCTAGCAGCTGTTAATTTTCTCCCCCAAACACAACCTGTATCGAGAGCTAGGACATTAGAGTCTTGATAGTAACCTAATGTAGACCAATGACCAAAAACTATCTTCATTATCATACTCTTTCTAGTAGGACAAGCAAACCATGGTTTCAAACCCTTTTTTAATATCTTGTACTCAGTAGGTCTACCCTTTTGTTTAAAATTTAACTGTCCATCATCTCTACAAAAACGCATACTTATAAATGAACTCAAAATATACTTCTCAATATCCAATGAACTAGCCTTTGCATTAAATCTATTGGAGCTACTCTTGTGCATATGCTTAAGCCAAGCCTTATAGTTTCGTCCTCTCAATTTCTTCTCTATACGAGAGGCGTGTCGTATAGCTACCCCAAACTCAAACTGTGGAGAGATACCTGCATGAGCCATTGCATAACCTAACTTATAATCCCAATGCAAAAAAGGTTGTTGTCTTAACCAATCTATAAGCTCTTTTGCATTTGGAGCCTCTAGGATAGGAATAACAGATGGATGTGGTCGTTTGATTCCAGCATAAGCAGATATAAGTGCTATATCATGATTCCCAAGAACTACTCTAATTGAGTATCTAATAGAGTATAGATAGTTCAAAACCTCCAAAGATTTATCTCCACGACTAACTAAGTCTCCTGCTATCCATAACTCATCCTCTAGTAGATTAAACCTTATCTTTTTTAACAGCTCCTGCAAAGAGTCATAACACCCCTGTATATCCCCAATTGCCCAAACTGCCACTATACAACCTTTGGTCTAGTAAATAATAAATAGTAAATAGTCAATAGTTGCATTTAGATTCCTAATTTATCTTTATATATGAGCGTTTTATTTGCTAGTGACATCTTAGCATATGCACTTGAAGGAGAAGGCAAATATAGCGTTTCTATATCTAAATAGTTAAAATTTATCTCATAAAGTTTCTCTGCTAAACGTCCCGTAAAAGCAATTTTATTAATACTTAAATGTTCCTCTAAAAATGATTCTATATTATTAACTTCAATATCTTCCAACGAACTATCCAAAGAGCTATCTCTACTACAACTCTTTATCATATCCCAAAGAGCTATTTTACTCTTTTTTAAAAGCCACATCTTTTGATCTCTATTATTTATAGGATAACATGTTATAGCAGAAAGTATCTTCCAAAATTGATTTCTTTTGTGAGCATAATAAAAACTTTTTTCGAATGAGTCTATAGAAGGAAATGAGCCTAGGATTAAAATCTTGCTATCTTTAAAAACTATTGGTCTAAATGGGTGTATTAAACTCTCTTGATTTGACATTTTATCTTCTCATTTACAATATATTTTTTTAAATATTATATAACAAATATGGACTTAATATTTGTTAAAAAAAGATAGTTTAAATAAACCTGAATTTAATATAAATTAGAGTAAAATACTCTTACTTACCATAAAATGAATATTACTTTATAAGGAATCTCCAATATGCTACTAACCCGTGCTAGTGAATATGCCCTACTTACCCTTGACTTCATCCAAAATTCTGACCGACCAAAAGGTGCAGAACAACTAGCTAGAGAGCTTAACTTTCCAAAAAGCTTTTTAGCAAAAATATTACAATCTCTTGCCAAAAATGGTATACTAGAATCTAAAAAAGGAGCTCATGGTGGATTTATTATGGCAAAAAAAGCTTCACAAATTACCATATCGGAAGTTATCCTAGCTGCAGAAGGAAGAGCACCTGCTGTTTTTGATTGCACTCAATATATGGACACTTGTCCCAATGGAGCTATAGGAACTTGTAATATTTCACCCTTTTTAACTAACTTTCAAGATAAAATAGATACATTTCTGCAAGAACTTACCCTTGAGGATATTTTAAAATAATGTATATCTACCACCTATCACATATTGACCTTGACGGCTACGGCTGTCAATACCTATCAACAAACTGTTTCTCTAAAATAAAATGTTACAACGCAAACTACGGTCCAGAGGTAAAAGCTAGACTAGAAGAGGCTCTATCTGAAATCAAACGAGATAATTTTTTACATCCTGATAACTCAACAGAGCATCTAATATTAATTACAGACCTAAATATAACTACAAAAGAGGCTAACTGGCTAGAGAGAGAGGCTAGAGGAGTTGGAGCAAAAATTCAACTACTTGACCATCATGGGACAGGAGCAAAAACAGCAGAACAGTTTGCATGGTACAAGCTAGATACCACGAAATCTGCTACGCTCATTACCTATGAGTGGCTACAGAGACACTATAATTTTGACAAAGAGAATAACTATGCTACTATAGTAAAAGCAATCAATGCTGTGGATATTTGGCTAAGTGATGACGAACTATTTGAGTTTGGCAAAGTAGGTCTAGGTATGATTTCAGGTAGTAGAGAGATAAACCGTGTACTCTTTCCTGATGAGGATAGAGCCTTGAAACTCTCACTAATAGAGTCCATGAAAAGTTATGTAGGAAAGAGAGATGCTCATATAGAGCTTGATAATAATCTACACCAACTCAAAAAGGCTTTTTTCAAACAAGAGAAAGATAATACAAAAGATAACCTAGTAGCCCAATATGTTACAAAGCTTCTAACCCATGATAAACAGAGACTAATTATAGAGTATAGAGGTTACAAAGGTATGCTAGGCTATAACTTAGGCAACACCTCTATCTTGGGCAACACCTTTTTGATAGAAAACCCCGATTTTGATTTCTATATGGATATAAATTTTCGAGGAAACTTCTCTCTAAGAGGAAATAACAGACTAGATGTATCAAAAATGGCCGCAGAGATTGGCAACGGTGGAGGACACCCAAATGCTAGTGGAGGTAAGATAAAGGAGTACAAAGACTCATTTATCTATAGTGAAATCAAGGCTTTTGTACAAGATTATATAGATGAAAAGACAAAAAATTAAATCTTTGTTTATACAATATAATCAGATACTTTTGAACTAATTACAACCGTTTTGATAAACTCTACTACCTTTAGATGCTCGGGGTGAATAGCATAAGCCTCAAGCCCTGCTCTATCATCAAATTCTGTATAGATACTCAAATCCATTGCTCTTGCTTCATCAGAGAAGTTTATCCCAACCTCCATACTATTTAGTGATGGTACACTATCTACTAGAGCCTCTAACATCTCTTTTGCTTTTGCTATATTTTCTATTTTGTTCTCATCTTTGAAATCGAACATTACTATATGTTTTATCATCTTCTACTCCTCTAAATATCATCTCTATCCCAACGCTTTGGGTCTAAAAAGGTATCATCATGTATATGTTTAAATGATGCCTTTATCCTCTTGAATATATCTCCATTCTCCTGCTCCAACCCCTCTAACCATATCTTCATATTGGCTCGTGCATGGGGCATTTTTACATCTTTGAGCATAGCAGGACACGCCTCATCACCTATTGGTTGTAGATTGTTCTCATCGGCAAATGCTCTTAGCTGTCTCTCTCTTGCTTGTATTAGAGGACGAATGAGATGAAAACCTCTTTGTGTCTTATAGATAGGAGCCATTGCTCTCATTGTACCATTGTAGAACATATTCATAAAAAAGCTCTCTACAGTATCATCAAAGTGATGACCTAGAGCTACTTTGTTAAATCCATTCTGCTCTGCATAGGTATACAAAGCCCCTCTTCTCATTCGTGAGAAGTATGAGCAGAATGAGGAGTTCTCTCTAATGGTATCTTGTGAGATATTAAATATATTGGTATCATAAGTTGTATGTTTTATCTCATGCTCCCTACAATGCTCTTCTAGGTTTTTGTAGTTCTCATCAGGCATACCATACTTAATAGTACAAGCTTCAAACTCAAAACTAAAAGGGGCATGTCTCTGTATATGTTTGAGTATATGAATAAGTGCTAGAGAGTCTTTGCCTCCACTTAAGCCTACTAAAACTCTATCACCCTCTCCTATTAGTCTAAATTCGGCATTTGTTTTTCCTGCTACTCTTAGAAGTTTTTTGCTTATGCTTATTCGGCTCAATTTTGTTCCTGATTTTTTGGTGGTGCGTTGAAAACGCACCTTACGATTTAATGGATTCAACCATCTCTAAGATGAAGTTTGCTGATATTTTAGCTGAACTCTCTAGGAATGTATCAAAATCCATACCTGCATCATCATTGGCAGTATCACTAATAGCACGAAGTATAAAAAATGGAACATTTAGTGCATCACAAACAACTGCAACACTTGCTCCCTCCATCTCCAAAGCATCTGCTTGGAATGTAGAGGAGATAAATGCTTTTCTATCTGTACACGCTACAAACTGGTCACCTGTAGCTATAATTCCCTCTTGTAGTTTCAGACCATTTTTTTGAGCTACCTCTTTGGCAATATCTCTAAGTGCTTTATCTGTAGAGATACAGACCTCCCCCTCTGGAACGAAACCATGAGGATGACCAAATGCTGTAATATCCAAATCGTGCTGACACAACGCATCTGCTATAATTAAATCACCTATTTTCAAATCAGGATTGATAGCACCTGCTACACCTGAAAATAGTAGCTTATCACAACCGAATTTCTCAATCAATATAGTAGCTGTAAGAGAAGCAAAAACTTTTCCTATTTTTGAGTAGGCTATTACTATCTCTTTGCCCTTGTAGGTTGCTTCGTAGTAGATATTTTTTCCATACTCATTTTTCTTTATATTCTCCACTTTTGCCAATAGTGGCTCTATCTCTTCGGGCATTGCACCCATAATTGCTATTTTACTCATATTTTTCCTAATTTTTGATATAATGAAACAACCCTACGATTCAAAATTTTAAAGAGCTTTTATAGCCTCTATTGTTGCTTCTAATGAAGCCATATTACTAACATTAAAATGTGGTTTCTTTGTAGCTCTCTTATTAAGCCCCTTTAGCACATTACCATGACCAAACTCAATATAACAATCAACCTCATCATCTATATTAGCAATAGAGTGTTTATACTTAACAGGAGATACCAACTGCTCTGGTAGCAACTCCAACGCCTCTGCTTTTGATGAGTATTTTTGAGCTGTTACATTTGAGATAACAGGAGCAATAAAGTTATCTTTTATCATCTCTTCTAATTTAACAACCAATGGCTCTGTAGCGGATTGTAATAGTGGACAGTGGGAGGCTACAGACATATTTAGAAGCATTGCTCTTCTAGCTTTTGCCTCTTTTAGTATAGGAACTAAAAGTTCCAAATCCTTTTTGATACCTGCTATAACAATTTGACCATTAGCATTATAATTAACAGCCCAAACTTGAAGCCCTGCATCTCTTTGGTCTTGACAAATCTGCTCTACAACCTCATCTGATAGACCCAATGAGACCATCATACCAACCTCCTGTTTTGAACAAGCCTCTGCCATAAGCTTACCTCTCAGATTCACAAGCTCCACCGCATCAATAGCATCCAACGCACCAGTAGCTACTAATGCCGTAAACTCTCCCAATGAGTGTCCCATTGTAATTATTGGTTTTATATCGATAGCATCTGTAAATAGTCTATGAGCAATAGCTCCAACTAATAGAATAGCTGGTTGTGTAAACTCTGTTTGACCCAACTTATCATTCTCTTCAAAAAGAAGATTTTTAAAATCAATACCTGTTCTATCACTAGCAGATTTTATCATCTCTTTTGCTATATCTGAATTATCAAAAAAATCTCTTCCCATGCCCATAGCTTGGGAACCCTGACCTGGAAATAAAAATGCACATCTAACGGACATAATAACCCTTTAATTTATAATGTGCGTATTTTATCCAATTTCTCTTATGTTTCACAAATATATAATAGATAATATTTTATGGCATAGTTTAAAATAAATCTACTATAAAAAATATCCAATATTAAAAAACAAAATAAAATAAATATAATTATTGTTACTTAAGGTGTTATTTTGTTTATATTTCAACTGATTTTATACTATCAACTGTTATAATTTAGAGATTAATGTTAAAACCAATTAAAGGAGATTTTTATGCTGAAAATTTTTTTATCAATAACTGTTATAGCTGTTTTAGTTTTAATGGGAATTAATTCATGCTCTTTAGATGAGAGTCGAAAAAATAGTAACAAACAAGAGACAACTATAACCGTAAAAAGTGTGGAAAAAAAGAGTAAAGAGATAAACTCTACCAAAGAGATTAATGAAAAACCTAAACAGACTAATAATACTCATAATGAGATAAAATCTCTTCTTGAAAAGGCACACAACCTAACTACCCCAAAAAACTACGAAGATGCTCTAAGTCTATACGATGAGATTATAAAAAAAATAGCAGATAGAGAAGATAGAACTTCTCTCAACGCTCTATCTAAAGCATATCTTTTTAAAGCATATATTTTTAAAAATTACATAAAAGATATTTCTAAAGCTATAGATGCTTATGATTTTATTATCAATAAGTTTAGAAATAGTGATAATGAAGAGTTCCTAAAGCTATACTACAATGCCCAAATCCTAAAAGCATCTCTCTTAGATAGTGATGAGTCTATAGAGATTTATGATGAGATAATCGATAAATTTAAAAACTTTGAGAGTCCAGAACTACTAAAAAAATATGCCTCTGTCCAATTTGCAAAATCCCATCTCCTAAAAGGTGAAGAGAGAATCGAAATATATGATGAAATCATACATAGATTCAAAGACTCAACAGATAGAGAAGTACTAAAAGAGCTATCTACTGCACAGTTTGCCAAAGCCTACCTAGTAAACGACTGTTTTCAAAATAGACAAGAGGCCATAGATGTATATGATGAGATTATTGAAAGATTTAAACCATATGAAAATAGTGGATTTAGACAAGAGGTAACAGATGCACTATTTGCCAAAAGTTTTCTACTTATGGGTAACTACAATCAAGAGTCTATGGAGATATTTGATGAAATCATAGATAGATGCGAATCGTGTCAAGATGGTGCTATTACAGAGAATTTTGAATACTCCGTCATTAATAATATAGAATTAGCACTAATTACTAACTGTGATGACACAAGATATAGAGATTTAGCAAAAGAACATCTATCAAAACTAAAAGATACAGCCCCTGAACTCGAAATGTTGACCATTCTAAAAAATGCACAAGATTTGAATCAAGATGAAGCTATGCAAAAATGGAGAAAAGAGTATAAAGACTTTCAATTTGAAAACTGGAGCTTTGATGAATTGAAAAAATGGAATAACCGAATGGAAGATAAAGAACAAAAAAATAGAGTCAAAAAATATCTTGATGAGTTTATAAAACATAGTACACCATTTATTACTATAGAATAAAATAAATCATGAGAAAAATAGAAATGTGGTGCACCAGAGAGGATTTGAACCTCCACGCCGCGAAGCACGAGCCCCTCAAGCCCGCGTGTCTACCGTTCCACCACTGGTGCATTTTTTGATAACTTATAGAGGCTTATCGAAACCTATTTTATGAGGTAGGATGGAATTATACCACCCTAAACTTATCTAGTCTTTAAATTAACCTAAAAACGGGTTAGCATAAAGAGCAATTAGTGCAATAACTAGTGTATAGATAACTTGTGCTTCAATCATCGCAAGAGCAATAAACATAGTAGTCATTAGTTTACCACCAAGACCTGGGTTTCTAGCAGTACCAGCAATAGTAGCAGCAGCTGTATGACCCATACCGATAGCTCCACCAAGAGCAGCAAGACCAAGACCAACACCAGCAGCCACTACTGAGTATGCCTTAATCATTGATTCACCACCTTCGTTAGCAAAAGCAATAGCACCAAGTGCCAAGAAAAGTAAAAAAAACTTTTTCATTTAAATATCCTTAAATTAATGGGCTTTAAGTCCCCTTCGACTGCGTTCCAAAGTCCGTTCGGATAGCGTAAACATACATAGGAAGTATGCCAACAGCCACATAAATGCAAACTGTTTCCCTACTTATCACTTCGTAATAGCGATGCGATTATATCTAATATAAGATTTAGTAATTATTAAGAGGAAATAAAAAAAAATAAAAAACAAAAAAAAAGAATAATTGCTACAAAACCATACACTTAAAAATATTTTTTGGTGGGCATAAATGCCCCACCCTACAATCAATAACTTTTACAAAAATTTAAAACAGATAAGCAGGAGTACAAAGCTCCACTTTTTTTCCTTTTTGTTCAAGAACTATAATATCAATAGTATCTCCTATTCTATAGATACCCTCAAGAGTCTTGATTCTATCTTTTGTAACTTTGGATATATGAAGCAAAGCATCATACCCATCAGGCATCTCAATAAACATACCAAAATCAACAATTTTTTTAATCTTGCCCGAGTACTGTTTATTTATCTCATACTTCATCTGTCTCTTAACAGGTGTAGAGGTGATATTGTTTATATATGCTTTGGCATCAGCAACACTCTCTTTTGAATCACCAGTAATTTTAACTGTATTTGCATCTCTATCTATATCTATGCTTACACCATACTTCTCAATAATCTCACGGATAGTTCCACCACCCTTCCCAATAATGGCAGGAATATGATTCGAGTCAATATCAAATACAATAGATGAAGGCAGAGCCTCACTTGGCTTTAGATTTAAAAGAGCCTCCTCCATTATATTTAATATATGTAGCCGTCCCTCTTTTGCTTGATAGAGAGCCTCTTTTAGAACCTCTGCCTCTATTCCACCCAACTTAATATCCATCTGCATAGCTGTAATACCATCTACTGTACCTGTAATTTTAAAATCCATATCTCCATCATGGTCTTCTAATCCCATAATATCTGAAAGCACACAGTTTTTCTCTCCATCTGTCACAAGCCCCATAGCAATACCTGCTACTAGTTTCGTTGTATCAACCTCTGCTGCTTTTAGAGCCAATGAACCACCACATACCGTAGCCATAGAGGATGAACCATTTGACTCTAAAATCTCTGATACTAGACGCACTGTTCCATCTCTTCCCAAATCAAGAGTCGGTTCTAATCCTCTTTTTGCAAGATTACCATGTCCTAACTCTCTTCGTCCTGGGGCTCTTGCTGGTTTCGCCTCTCCTACAGAAAAAGCAGGAAAATTATAGTGAACCATAAATGTCTCATAGATAGGATTTTTGGATGTTATTAGCTCTTGAGCTTGTGATGCTTTACTATCCCCTAGAGTCGCTGTAACCAAAGCTTGTGTCTGACCTCTAGTAAAGAGACAAGAGCCGTGAACTGATGGTAAGATATTGGTCTCAATATCAATCGCTCTAACCTCATTCAAAGCTCTACCATCTGCTCTAATAGAGCTATCTAATATGAGAGAACGAACAACAGTTTTTTTGTAAGCATCTAACATCTTGGATACCAACTCTTTGTCTACCTCTTCACCTTTTGCCTCTAGTGCATCTATAATAGTTGCACGAACCTCTTTTAGAGCTTGACTTCTCTCGGATTTTGCCATAGATTGAACAGCAGATGAGACTGCCTCTGCATAGTTCTCCTCTATAAACTTATATAACTCTTGGTCTTCTCTCTCCTTGGCTAGTACAATCTCTATCTCATCTTTTTTTGCAGACTTAAAACCCTCTTCATATGCTACTGTTGCATGTTGAATAGTACTTTGAGCAATCTCTATAATCTCTAAAAGTTCATCCTCATCCAACTCATTTTCAGAGTGTATATAATCTTTTTGAGAAGCCTTTACACACATCTCTATCATCAATATATCTGAACCACTCCCTATAATTAACAGGTCTAACTCTGAACTCTCCTGCTCTATTAGATTTGGATTTACAATAATCTCATCATCTATTTTTCCCATACGAACAGCCGATACTACTTGGTTAACTGGAATATCTGAAGTATATAGAGCTGCAGATGCTGCATTCATTGCGGCTACTTGCATATCGACCAATGGGTCTGCACTTAATACAGTTACTGTAATAACAACAGGATAGTGAAACCCTTTTGGGAAGAGTGGTCTTAAACTTCTATCTACAATTCTCGATGTCAGAGTCTCAAAATCCCCTGGCTTTGTCTCTCTTTTGACAAATCCACCAGGAATTTTAGCTGCAGCGTAGGCTTTTTCTATATATTGTACTGTTAATGGAAGAAAATCCTCCTCTACAGGCTGTGGGTCAATAGCTACAGCAGCTAGAAGCACTGCATCACCACAATGGTATAAAACTGCTCCACTTGCCTGTTTTGCTACCTTGTTAAAACTGTATTTTTCATTCAAATTATTAATATTAATCTCTATAATCTGTTCACTCATTTTCTATCTTCCTTTTTAGCTTTGTTATTGCTCATTATTTTATCTATCTCATCATAAGAGAACTCTTCTAAATTCTCATAATAGTACTTCATAGAGATGTAGTCATCAATCTTGAATACAGAAAAGAGGTCATCACACACCTTTACCAAATTCTCATAAACCATATTATCAATAATAGGAACAGCAATAAATACATTCTTTGCCCCTAGAGAGATTGCTGTTTTTATCGCTGTCATCATTGTTAATCCTGTCTCGATAGACTCATCTACTAGTAGTACAAACTTCTCATTTAGACCATCAAGAACTTGACCATCTCTATATTTATCTATATAGGTTGAGATTACCTCTCTATACTTATGCTCTGCTTCACTATAGATATAATCTTTTGATATATCAAAAGCTTCTATTAATGAGTTGTGCATAACTATCTTTTCAGTCTCTCCAACCATAGCTATTGCCAATTTTGAATTGACTTGGGAGTAGATAGGCTCCGTTATAACAATATCCATTCTACACTCTAGTGCATCTGCTATCCTATTAGCAAAATAGACACCCCCCTCACTTACACCCAACACAACTGTCTCTTTTGTTTTTAGTATCTCCTTTGGTAAAATATCAATAAGTCGGTTACAAGCATCCTCTCTATCCCTAAAAAGCGAATGCTCTATCTCTAATCTCTTATACATGTCTATTGAGCTGCACTTGCTGCTGAACCTAGGAGATTTTTAAGGTCATTATCCACAAAACTAACACCAAAACCTGCCGAAATACTATTTGCTCTACTATTAAATAAATTGTTTCCACTTAGATAGGCATTAATATGTCTAAAGAACTGATACCTAACTGTTGCAGAGAAGTTAAGATTTGTACCTCTAATATCATTCTCAGCATTGAAATCATAAAGATTTGCAGATACCTTTAGAGTATCATTCCATCCAAAGTAATCAATACCAAATCCACCTGTACCATCTATCATACCTATACGAAATAGTAAATCATCAAACCGTTTACCATACTGTGCAGAGAAGAGATACTCTCCACTCTCATGTTTTTTATTTCCTGCAAACCCCCTAGAGAACTCATCATCCTTTTTGAAACTTGGTGCAGAGGTTATACCTATCATATAGTGCCTAGTCGCATCAGGTTTGAGTGCTAGATTAAAATGTGTCTTGGAGTATCCTCCATCATCATACACCTCATCAGCCCTCAACTCTACATGAAGTTCACTCTTAACCATACTATCGAGATACTTATCTATCTTCTCCATAGTATCTGTACCCTCTGTAAAAAATCCATCCACAGAGGTCAATGCTTTGTTGAGACTACTATCATCTTTTTCAATAGTATCATTTAGATTATCCTCTAATTTGATAAACTTATCCATAGCAGGGGGAAGCTTTCTATCAAGTGTCGCACCTATACTCTCCAAATAACTTGTAATATTATCGATTTTTGCCATGATAGAAGGTAAATCTCTATTAAAATTTTTAGCCACTGAGGTAAACTCATCTGCTGTCTTATTAAACTTTTGTGTGGTCTTAGTAATATCACCACCTACAGTTCTAAAACCCTTTAGAGTCTCATTGGCATTAGCAAGTATATCATGAATAGTCTCATTATCCTCTGTACTAATTGAGGCCAAAAGTTTAGTAAACTCATTTATATTATCCAAAGACTCCTCTATATTATCCTTTGCACCACTCTTTAACATAGTTCGAATCTCACTAACTAATAGTTTAATCTCCTGAAAAGCCTCATCTGCAGAAGTAGAAGCATCTGCAATACTAGACTGTCTCTCTTGTCTCTCCAAAAGCATATTTGGCTTAAGACTCTCTGTTGAATCTCCAGGTTTTATATCCAAAAATTTTCCACCCAAAAGAGAGTCCTGAGAGACTACAATAATAGAGTTATTTGGTATTACTACACCCTCATCTATCATCAGATGAGTTATAACATTGTTATCCTCCAATGCTACTCTATCCACAAATCCAATATTTACACCCTTTAACTTCACTTTCGCTTTTTCTTTTAACCCTGCTCCATCATCTACTTTTGCCATGATAGGGTAACTTTTTTTAAACATATTATCAAAGCTACTTAACTGCGAAAGTAGTCCAAAAAGGAAAACTAGAGAGAGTGTTATAAAAAGACCTACCTTTGCTTCTGTTTTCATCTATTCATTACCTTGCGAAGAGAAGCTCTCTTCTATATTTTGTTCTATACCACCAAGAGGATTTAGATTTAACTCCAAATATAGTGCCGCATTTCTAAAAGAGTCATCCAAATTTGGAATAACCTCTTGTCCCACAGATACTCTAGCAGACCAACACTTCTGTTTGTGAGACCAACCCAACTTCCACTGATGATTGTATGACTGCTCTATATCATAATCAAAATTGACAAACCATGAGTCCTTATCATTTTGATGATAGATGAACTCACTCTGCAAAAAACTAGTTTTCTTATTGTCATATAAAAAATCATAATTATAGAAGTGAGTTAACATTATATCATACTTGTTTTGATTATAACCAATAGATGAGGTTAGAGAACGAACTCGTTTCTCATTCCAAGCATAGATTAAGTTAGAATAAAGAGTTATATTCTCTCCTGCATAACCTAACTCATTAGAGAAATCACCCTTTGACTCTACCCTTTGTGGATATGATGTATACCCAAAACGGTGAAATAGCCTCATATATAAATCTTTTGATAGATAGTATTGGCTTAGAGCCAAAGATAGTTGCTCCTCCTGTGTTTGTGTTACAAATAACTCCTTTTTTTCATCTATTAACTCCCTATATAAAAGAGGTGACTCTTTTTCAATACTTGGTCTTATATATGTCAAAGATGGACTAATATTGTGTATAGAGTCTCTATATCTTCTACTTAAATCACTAGAGAACCTAAGAGTATGATAGTTTCTATAGTAGTAGTAATAATCAGAACTCTCACTATGTTCCAAATTTCTAAAATCAACCCTACTCAGATATAGATTTTCAGATAGAGATAAATCCAAAAAATCATCAAAAAACGATTTATAGTAGGTTAGAGGAACATCTACCTCAAGTTGTGATGCCCTAGAGCCTTCAACTCTTGTATAGTTATGAACTTTGGCATCCATAGCATAAAAAAACTTACTATCTGCAATCTGTTTTAAGTAGTGATGATAGTGGAGAGATGGAACCTCTTGTATAGTAGTAAAGTTATCTGCTTTGCTTACATCTATATTATATTTTCCATATACTCCAAAATAGTTCTCTTCATTATACAAAAAGGCATTTAAACGAGACTCAATTAAGTTTGAACTCACCAGAGCAGAGGCAGAGTCTTTTTGCAGATTTAGGTACTCTCTATCATTTAAGTATGTCCCGTTGAAATAAAAAGCACTACTATAACCATTAAGTCCATCCTTGGTTGGTAAAAAATCAGTTGATTTATAGAATAGCTCTGTCCCCCAATGCTCCCTATTTAGACCATTTCTTCTAGTATAATCATTGCTATTCCTAAAATAACCTACCCTCAAGAATCCTTCTGAATGGTTTGAGTCTACAAAACGAGTTGTGAGATAGGAACCTGTACCTCTCTTTGTTCGTATCTGAGGAGTTAACTCCATATCCCAACTATTAGAAGGGGCATAAAAAAGTGGTTGCTCATAAAGAACTCCCTCTGTATCAGAGATTTTAAAGTTGGGAAACAGAAGACCTGTAGTTCTTTTGTTTAAGGTAGGTAGAGCTAAATATGGGAGATAGAAAACTGTTGTATCATAGAATCTCAACTTTGCACTCTTCATTACTATAAACTCTTTCTCTTTATAGTAATCTGCTTTTTCAAACTCTATTGTCCAATCAGGATTTGCCTTGTTACAGCTCGATATTCTACTATCAAATAGAGTATATTTATCTCTACTCTTATCTGCACCAGAAGCATCTATCCATAAATCCTCTTCACCTGCTAAAAATACTTTTTTGACCTTGACAGAGTTATCCGATGTATTTATAACCACTTTATTAGAGGATAAAACACTCTCCTGAAAACCTATCATCTCAACTCTACCCTCTAGTGTGAGAAGTGAACTATTTTTATCATAAAATGCTGAGTCTGCTTTTATCAATGCCCCATCATACAAGATAACGACGCTATCACGAGCTACAATGGAGTTCTCTTTTGCTACAACTATTTTTGCAAAAATTTCAATAGTCTCTTTTCCAAGAACTACACATGAGAGTAGTAGAAAAAAAGTAAAGCTACGCATCCACAACAACAGTTTTTGCTATTTTATCATGAAAAGATTGCAGAGTAGGAGAGAAAAATGCAACAAGATACCCTAACATAAGAGAGTTATCACTAATAACTCTAAATCCAGACCGAAGAAAGGCTGTTGTTAATGAAGGATTGGAGGATGTCTCTACTTCAATAACACGAATTCCAACTATCCTCTTACCCAAAGTCATACCATTTTGCCATACAAATAACCCATGGTATATAAAACCCAAAAGAGAGACAACTATAAATGTATCATTTGTCAAAAACAGAGAGATGTCTTTATTATTTATAGCTACTTCCCACTGTTTAGTATATATAGCAATTAGAAATAGGGTAATAATAAGGTTATCAATAAAAAAAGCCACAATTCGTCTGCCTTTTGTAGCGATTTGATACTTCTCTTGTTGATTTTCCACTCTAACTATCCAATGCTTGATATGCAATATCTGTTCTACACTGCTTCCCTGCAAAATGAACTTGACCTACTAACATATAGGCTCTATGTTGTGCCTCTGCAATACTATCTCCCATCCCCACGCATACAAGTACTCTACCACCTGTAGCATAGAGTTTGTCATCCTCACCTCTACTAATACCTGCAAAAGAGATATGAGAGTTAGCCTCCAAGTCATCATGAACAATATCGTCTATAATTATCTCTGCAGGGTCAGAACTCTTATAGGGGTAGTCTCTACTAGCCATAACTACACCAACAGCATACTTATCATGAAACTCAATAGAGGCATTTTTCAAATCACCCGTAGCCGCTTTGTAAAATAGTTCCGATGCAGGAGATTTGAGTAGAGGCATCAACTCTTCACACTCAGGGTCACCAAAACGAACATTATACTCCAAGATAATCGGTTCACCATCTACCACCATTACACCGATAAAGAGAACCCCCTTAAATGGCATCCCCTCACTCTTCATCCCCTCTAAGGTTGGTATAATAACTCTCTTATCTAATTTTCTATAAATCTCATCATTAACTAATGGCGTTGGAGCATAAGCACCCATTCCACCTGTATTTGGACCTAAGTCACCATTGAGTAGTTTTTTATGGTCTTGTGCTGCAGGTAATACTACATAATCCTCACCATCACAAATAGCAAAAACAGATAACTCATAACCATCCAAAAACTCCTCTATAACTATAGCAGTACCAGCCTCACCAAATGAGTTACCAGATAACATCTCTCCTGCTGTCTTTTTTGCTTCATCTCGACTCTGAGCAATAATGACACCCTTTCCACCACATAGTCCGTCAGCTTTGACTACAATAGGAGCATCCAAAGTATTAATAAACTTATAAGCATCCTCTATAGAGTCTGTCTCTATATATTTTGCTGTAGGTACACCATGACGAGCCAAGAAGTTTTTCATAAAAATCTTTGAGCCTTCTAGTTGTGATGCTTTTGCAGATGGACCAAATATAGTAAGTCCTCTAGCCTCAAACTTATCTACAATCCCACCAACCAATGGAGCCTCTGGCCCTACTATTGTTAAATCCACAAAATTCGCTTCACAAAAATCAGCCAACTTATCAAAATCACTAATAGCTAAATTTTCACCCAACTTATCTGTAGCTCCATTACCAGGGGCAAAATATAGTTTATTTACACTCTCATCTTTTTTTAGAGCCATCCCAATAGAGTACTCTCGTCCACCAGCACCAATTATTAATACATTCACCTAAAACTTCTCCAATAAAATAGTTAAAAATATATAAGCAATATTATACACTATTAAATATTTTAGAACAATATGAGACTATCAGAAGGCCCCGAGTGGCCGTTCTGTTAAGAGCCGGCCCTAAAAGCCAACGGTGTAGGAGGGAGTGACTAATCTGGGGACAGCTTCTCGTTGGCATTGCCTAACTCAAATGAAGCCATCCTCTCCCTAGCCATCTACATGTCCCACAAAAGATAATGTTGGACCACATATTACAGTAGTCGAACCACTCAGGTGAATATAATTATACAATAAATATCATCAAATGTTGCTATTTTTGGTGATTTCTTTGGCTTTTTTAATACATGAATTGATTAAAGGGACATCTGCAACCTCATATTTACAATAGTTTGGTAGATGTTCTTTTGTTGCATTTCCTATTAATATAGCCGTATAACTCTCATCCCAAGGAAAATTTTTAAAAAAACATCTAATAGTCGAAGGAGAAGTAAAAATAATAACAGCATCTCTTTTAGGTCTATCAATCTGTCCATATTTTTGGCAAGAAGTCTCATATATTATCTGCTCTTGTAACTCTATTCCCTCTTTTTCCAAATACTTTTTACTATCAAAAGATACCTCTTTTGGTCTAAGATATAATATATTTTTATCAGAAAACTGCTCTGTTATATCCTTTGCAAGAGATTTACCATAAAAATTTTTGGGATGATATATAACCCTACCTCCTAACTCCTCTATTTTACTTTTTGTAGCTCCACCTATAGCCACAGAGGGGTAGTTTTTCCAACTTCTATCAATACTATCAGCAGATACAACAGCCTGTTTAGATGTAAACATTAGAGTGTCACAACTAGAAAAATCTATCTCCTCTGTCACAAGCTCAAATGAAATCATAGGCAGAGAGATAGTACCCTCTTTTTTGAGTGGAGATAACAGATATATCACTTCTCCTCTCCTACAGGTTTTCCATCTCTTATAGCATTATTCATCTCTTCATCATCATATGGGTCATAGTGTGGAGTGATAATCCAAACTCTTTTAGAGTCAAGTTTTGATATTCGCTCCTCTATAGCATCCGAGATACGATGAGCCTCTAGCAGAGTCATCTCAGGCTCCAATACCAAATGGAACTCTACAAAATTGGTACTACCATCAGTTCTACTCTTTAGCCAATGGTGACTATTTACAGAGGGATGCTTATCTATCTCCTCTTTTATCTGTTTTACAATATTCTCATCAAGTGCATGGTCAAGTAGAATAAAAATCCCCTCTTCTATAATCTCATAAGCTGAGTAGATAATATAAAGCCCTATCCCTAGACCAAAAATAGCATCTATAATATCCCATTTTGTGAAATATACCAATACCAAAGAGAGTAGAATAACTCCATTACTTATAAGGTCTGTTTTATAGTGCAAAGCATCTGATTTTATTACTATATTATTGGTTTTTTTAGCAACTCTGAGTAGATACTCAACCAATAAAAAAGTAACAGCTATAGAGAATAGCATGACCATAATCGCAGGATTTAGCAATGTTGTCTCTGTACCATTTATCCCTTTTCTCATAGCTTCATATATGATATACAACCCTGAAATAGTTATAATCGTACCCTCAATAACAGCTGCTATTGCTTGAACCTTTCCTTTTCCATACTGAAATCTATCAGTTGCTCTCTCTTCTGATTTTTTAATTGCAAAAAAGTTAAAAATAGATATAACAGTATCAAGAAGTGAATCTATAGCCGAAGCCAAAACAGCTACAGAACCTGATGTTACACCTATAGTAAATTTTACTATTGTTAAAACTATTGCTACTGTACTAGCTACTATAGTTGCTCGTTTTTGTGGGGACATCAATTTCCTTTTTTTGATTTTTGAAAGTGTACCATCTTAAACTTATCTCCCATAATAGTAGGAGCAATTAGAGTCTTAATCTTATCTGCTTCTCTGATATAGTTAGCAGGAGTTGTCTGATTTTTAAACATCTCCAATATATCAATAAGCCCAAACCGAACCAAAGCACGAGCCTGTGTCTCATATCTATCAAGTTTAAACCCAGCCCCCTCAAAAGCATCTATCAGATGTCCAAAGTTAACATCATAAGTAATATCAGCCCTCTGATAGACCTCATCAAGCTTCAACTCCTCATCAAATAGTGGAAAAGTCTTATGCTTCTGATAGACCCGAATAGAAAAATCATTCCTCACATACCTCTCACCATAATCAAAACTAACAAAATCACAAGATTTTATCCCCTTAGCCACATCCAAAGCAAACTCCTCATAACCAACTGCCACTTCACCCTTGACCTGTCTATATTTAGATGCAAACTCTAGTAACTCCTTATCTGCCTCTCTCCACTCCACCTTATCATCAACCACAAAAGCCTGTTCCCCATCCTTTATCAACTCACAAGGAAAAGCATCAAATATCTCATTGGAGACCACAAAAGCATAATCTACCTCAACCTCATCAATATCACCAAAATGAGTAATCTCAATATCCCCTCCAAACCTCTGCTCTATATACTCTAATTGAGCCTTTTGCACCTCTAATTGTCTCTCAACAATTCCAAATTTTAGAGTTTTAACCAAGGTAGGGTCACAAGTATATAACCACTGAATCATATCACAAAGCAGATAACCCTGATGAGCACCTATCTCAATAAGCCACCCATTGCGTTTAAAACTCTCTTTTTGTATTAGGTTATAAAAATGGTTGGCGATACTTGCTCCAAAAAATGAGCTTGTGCTTACTGCTGTGTAGAAATCTCCTGCTTTTCCTATTGCTTTGAATGTTTTGTAGTAGCCCTCTTCTGCGTAAAGCCAGTTGTTCATGTATTTACTGAATTTCAATTTTTTCCTTTTTAAATTTATCAAATCTCTTTCCCACTAATTCTCTCTGTTTCTCTCCAAGCTTTTTCAAAATAAAAATATTAAATTTAGCAAAAATAAAATAGTATACTCGTGAATACTCCCTCTCCATACCCATTCCAAGCAAAATATCAGAGAATATCTTTTCTAAACTATAAGTAAATGTCTCATCACTTATCTTTTTTTGAATAAAAGAGTCTATATCTCCTCGAATTCTTCTCAAAATATCATCAACTATTTTTTTTCTGGCAATAATCAAAGAATCTCTCTCTAAATTACAAATTTCAATAGTTCTCTTTCCCCTATTTTCGAAACCCCTAACCTCACCTGTTGGTAGAAAAAACAGATATTTTTCAACTCTATCTACTTCAGGATTTAGAAGCAGAGGTTTTTCTTGTTCCAAAAGTTCCAACGGATAACACTTTTTTGAGACTAATATACCATTTGTTAGAAAATTATTATGAATATAGACTCTCTCACCCTCTATTGGAAAATGATTCCCTTTTGCTCCCTGTTGATTGCATTTAGGACAAGCCAAAAGCAGATTTGACCACTCATAACCTAACCAATAGTAGCCTTTATGAGTTGAGTCCTCTTTTACCTCTTTTTTGGGTCGATAATGCTCAATCTGCAATTCAAAACCTGCATTTATCTTAGTCTCGCAATATCCACATTTATTATGATAAATCTCTTTTAGTCTCTTTAAAACTGTTTTTTTACTATCGTTATAACAAGAAAAGCTATGTTTATTTTTCTCTTTGAGAGACAATGCTATTCTCTTTTTACAATTTTCTGTTAATAGCCCTAATGGTGGGTTATCAAAATCCTTTTTTACACTTACCATAATCTATCTCTATTCAAACAGCTCATCAGGAAAATCATCACTTCCCTTTTCAAACTCTTCTAGTCTCTTTTTTATCTCATCATTCTCTAATAATTTTTTATAATTATCTTCAGTTCGTATATCCTCTATCTTTTGGTTAGAGCTTGGTATCAACCCCTCAAAATCAAAAATAGGAGAGGTCAGAATAGTGTTTGGCAGTAGATTTTTTATATCAATATCAAGCTTATGCAGTTTAACCCCACTCTCCTTATCTCTAGTAACTTTTAGAAATACAGAGTTTTCCAATGCCCCCAAAAATGGTATCACACTATGAGTAGAGACTATAAATTGAACTTTTGGAAAAGTGTCAGATAGTAATTTAGGTAATTTTTTTTGCCAATTTGGATGAAAGTGTAAATCTAATTCATCTATAATTGCAATACCCTCTAAATCGCTTGGAGAGTTAATATCTTGTCGTTTAGATAGTCGTATAATCATATCTCCAAACATTGCAACTATACTTCTATATCCTGATGCTAACTCGTTAAACTCTACAGGTGGATGTTCTGTTCCTTGTTCATCTATCTCATAATACAAAACAATATCTCTATCTCCTTGCTCTTTTACCTCTATTTTTTCTATACTTGGCATTAAGTTACAGAGTATTTTTATAATATTTTTGAATTTATTCTGATATTTATCTCTAAAAGCGTATCTTTTTAATACATCTTCTATATTTAATAAATATCCATCATTATTAAATATAGAATATGTTTGAGTGGTTTTAGTTGTGTCTCCACCTTTTAATATATTTAGTCTTGATGAGCCATAGGCTACAAAATTTTTGAATGAGATAAACTTATTTGTTCCTAGATTGTTAATTTGATTTAAATCTCTATTTTTGAACTCAACGGCTATATTAGATAAAATAGCTTTTTTATAATCTTGATTACCATATAATCCTAGTACTAAAGATTGTAAAATAGTTGTTTTTCCAAAACCATTCTCTCCTGTCAAAAAAATCCACTGTGTATCTATTGGTATATTTTCGAATCCTGTTTTTTTAACTCCATGGAAATTTTCAACTTGGAGTTGTTTAATAGAATAGGGAAGAATTTTTTGTTTATTTACATATAAATTTTCTGAAAAGGCATTTATCAGTTTTAGATTTTTCATAACAAAATCTAAGGCACTGCTTTTTTTATTGATAAACAACTCATAAAGTTGCATTAAAATATATTGCTGTTTAGCACTAAATTTAGAGAGAAAGAATTCATGAAAATTTTCTTTCATATTTTTATGCAAAAGTGAAAACTCATTTGATTTATCAGTTGATTGTTGCAATTCTTGGAAAATAGGTTTAGCTATTTTTATCATTTCATTAGTGGTCACCCCTTTATTGACAAGTAAAATAAGATATTCCAATTTCTTTAAAAAAATATTTATTATATCTTTGCGTCTTACAATGAGGGATTCTCTATTTAGATTACAAGTATCAATAGTATATTTTCCTCTATGATTGTCTGAATGAATATAACCATCATTAGTAAAATAGAGATACTTTTCAGGGTAATCTATTTCAGGATGAAATAAAAAAGGCTTTTCATCTAAAAGAAACTTTGAATTGGCTATCCATTCTTCTATATTTTTTTGAAATTTAGTAGTGACCTTTTTCCCTTCTATTTTAAAATTATCTGCTTTATATTGACTACAAGAAGAACATGTTAAAATAAGATTACTCCATTCGTATTCCAACCAAGCATATTTTGATTTCGGTCTATATTGCTCTACAAGCAGAAGCTCATAAAGTTTACTTTCACAAAAGGAACATTTATTTTTATAAACATGATTTAATTCTTTTAATAATTTCTTATTGTAATTGTAACCAAGTTTAGATTTATCATTAAACACAGCATGTAGCATTTCATCTAAATCTAAACTGTTATTTTTTAAAGAATCAGGTATTCTATTAAAATCTTTCTCTACATGAATCATTTTTTTCCTTCATATTCTATAAAATATATACCTCGTTCCATCCTCTCTGAGGTGGAATGGATAAATAAAATTTAATACCAAAATTATACATTCCACCTGAGGACAGGTGGAACGAGATAAATTCGATACTATCCGATACTATTCGATATTTTTAGACCTTTTTTACAATTCTTTTTATTTTTACCCTCTTTTATTAAGTCTAATATGGTCATTTTGTTTCCTCCACCCTTCTATTTTATCAACTCTAAAGTTTCTTTCAAACGCTTCTCATCCCCATAAAAATACTCTTCTAACAAAGGCTCAATCTTATACTCCAAAACAAAGTCCAAATCATCATCACTCTCAATATTCATAAAATAGCTATGCCCTATCTGATAATCTTCACCCAAAGTTTTAGTAATATACTCATTTAAAGCTTTAAATATATTTTGGGCTTTAGTATATGTTATCAAATTTTCATTTGGCTTCATCTTCAAAAATGTAAATCGTCTTCGCAAAGCTATATCTATTAATGCTATAGATTTATCGGTACTGTTCATTGTGCCTATAATATATAGATTTGATGGGATTTTAAAAGGTTTTTTGGAATAAGGCAAAGTTACTTCTAGTTTATCTCTTTTATCCTCTTCTATAAGAGTAATTAGTTCTCCGAATATTTTTGAGATATTTCCTCTATTGATTTCGTCTATAACTAAATAGTAGTTTTTTAATTCACTCCTTATAATTTTATAGTTTTGAGCAGAATGAATTAAATATTTTTTCATAGCTTCATAAAGTTTAAAGTAATAAGGAGCATTTCCATGATATGAACTTTGAGATTCATAAGTGGGTTTAATATCTTGATATTTTTTAATTTTCCCATCCAAATAATCTTCAAAATCTCTCTCAATAATATCTCT
>Ga0256845_1000483_pt1 | contig 37483 bp, 31 predicted proteins | sample RiftiametaG_FD_189101 | JGI IMG/M metagenome (GOLD analysis project Ga0256845, IMG submission 189101) | Tube worm associated microbial communities from hydrothermal vent at the East Pacific Rise, Pacific Ocean - Riftia | ecosystem: Host-associated > Annelida > Integument > Unclassified ...
AATGCGTTTTGTTAAACCACTGACTGAAACGCCGCTTCAAACCTTGCATAAAGCAGGAAAGATCCTTCATGCGGCAGGTATGTTTCGTCTTAAGATCCTCCGCCGCCTTATGCGAACAAGCTTTCCGTAATCGCTCCAGCATTTGTTTGGTATCGATGTAATACGCCTGGGAAGTAAACGCCTTCACCTTTTCCAAAAACTCATCATCCTCCATCGGGACTGGCTCCCCTTTTTTCTTGGGCGGCACCTCAACCAAAAGGTGAAAATGGTTGTCCATAATGCAAAATGAAAGCACAGAGACATCGTGAAAAGCCGCGTATTTCCTCATGAAATAGACAAACATATCCTTCTCAACCCGCCCCAGCACATGATCCCGGTTCACGACCCTGTCTATACAGTGATAGGTAGAAGCTGAAACCTCTGCCGATGGTGAAATGTGCCTTGCTCGTCTCATGATGAAGCCACCATACAGCTGTCCTCCCATTTGTCTATTTGTTTCCTTCCTTTTAATCTGTCCCTATATTTAATATATAAGATATACAAAAAGAGCCCGCACGTCAAACGCGCGGACTCCCTTCTTGATTCTGGTTTCTTGATTCTTAAATCTGCAAAGACTAAAGAGCCTTCATGTTGCCCATGGCATCACGAAGTTCTTCACCGATGATTTCCACTTCGTGATAGCGGATCACGCGGTTCACCTCCACGAGCTCTTTGTTGTCCACTCCAGTGCTGCAACATCCGTAGCCTTCACCGATCACGTTGGTCTCGATGCCCTTCATGAAGTCCTCAAGGAGAGGCTCACAAGCGTGGGCAAAGAGGTAACATCCGTATTCTGCGGTGTCGGAGATCGTGGCATTCATTTCGTAAAGCTTCTTGCGGGCAATCGTGTTTGCGATCAGCGGCACTTCGTGAAGTGACTCGTAGTAGGCGGACTCAGGCTGGATACCAGCCTCCACCATCACCTCATAAGCAAGCTCCACACCAGCGCGCACCATGGCAATCATGAGGATACCTTTACTGAAGTATTCTTGCTCGGAGATCTCACCCGCAGCGGCGGTTTGCTCAAAGGCCGTCTCACCAGTCGCTTTACGCCATCCGAGAAGGTTCACATCGTCGTTGGCCCAATCTTCCATCATCGTCTTGGAGAAATGGCCTGAGATGATGTCATCCATGTGCTTTTCAAAAAGCGGACGCATAATCACTTTGAGTTCTTCAGAAAGCTCAAATGCCTTGAGCTTGGCTGGGTTGGAAAGACGATCCATCATGTTGGTGATGCCGCCTTGCTTGAGAGCTTCGGTGATGTTCTCCCATCCGTATTGGATCAGTTTTGATGCGTAGGCTGGCTCCACTCCTTTTTCGACCATTTTGTCGAAGCAGAGGAACGATCCCACCTGCAGCATACCACAGAGAATGGTCTGCTCCCCGAGGAGGTCAGACTTCACTTCAGCCACAAAGGATGACTCAAGCACACCCGCGTGGTGACCACCTTGGGCAACACAAAGTGCCTTGGCAATTTCCATGCCGTCGCCGTTAGGATCGTTTTCACCGTGACAGGCGACGAGCGTCGGAACACCGAATCCACGTTTGTATTCCTCACGCACTTCAGAGCCGGGTGACTTAGGAGCCACCATGATCACGGTGATATCCTTGCGGATCTCTGTGCCTTCTTCCACGATGTTAAATCCGTGGGCGTAGGTGAAACAGGCTCCCTCTTTCATGTGAGGGATCACGCTCTTCACAACAGAGGTGTGCTGCTTGTCTGGGGCGAGGTTCATCACGATGTCAGCCGTAGGAAGCATTTCCTCATAGGTGCCGACAGCAAACCCGTTTTCAGAAGCATTGAGAAACGACTGACGCTTCTCAGAAATCGCCGCATCACGCAGGGTGTAGGAAACGTCCAATCCGCTGTCACGCATGTTCAGGCCTTGATTCAAACCCTGGGCGCCACATCCAACGATAACGATTTTCTTTCCCTTGGCGGCATCTACGCCATTGGCAAATTCAGTCGCATCCATGAAGCGAGCGGTTCCGAGTTCCTCCAGCTGACGACGCAGTGGCAGTGTGTTAAAGTAGTTCTGGCTCATAATAATAATTGGTTTTTTGGTGAATTGGGGTTTTCAGTCGATATGAAAAATGACTGCCCTTCAAGGGAGAGCCTCTATGCGCTCTCACGAGCCGACATTCAAGCCTAGTTTTAGCATTGCGTAAATTGATTTATTCCTCGAAGAAGTCAAAGATCACTCCGACATCGGAGGAAAACTCTCCATCTACGCCTCGGTCACGGCCGTTTACAGTCTGCTCCCCGAACTACTCGAATCCTACCGCGCCGCCTACCCCGAGGTGCATCTAGAGCTCCGCACGGGATCGGCCGAAGAATCCGTGCAGCAAGTCCTCTCCGGTGAGATCGATCTCTCGATTGCCGCCCTGCCCGACCGCACCCTCGCTGGACTTGAGTTTCTCCCCCTACATCGTAGGCCTCTGCACCACCCCCAAAAACCTCAAAAAACCCAACATCGCCGCCCTCTGGGAGCGCGCAAAGTAGGATAGGCCTCCCGGCCTGTCGACTGCCTACCCCTGATCATTTGTCCGCCAAAGCCTTCGCGAAGGAGGAACCCAAGCAAAAATCAAGGCTACCCTAGTCACCTCCAGATCTAAAGCTGTATCATAGGATGAAAAACAAGTTCAACCTCAATAAAACCATTACCGAGTTAGCGTCATTGGCCCACTGGTAGGCTCTTTAGGAGGATCGCTACTTCCGTCGAAGAATATAATACTGCCACTATGCCGACCTTGAAAAAGGAGTGCTGAATAAGCATCCTTACCAAAACGTAATTTAAAATGAACAGGGGATGATCCCGATACCAAATTTGTAGCTATGTATTTACTACATCCTAACCAATCATAACCTGAATCATATGCTGTAAACACACCAATAATACTACCACCGTGTAGAAAAGTCCCACCTGTTTCAGATGTAAATAAAAATTTAGTCTGACCAAATTTTGTGACAATTGTTAATGTTTCCCCAGTTAGTAAACTCGGCCACAGCGCCTCTGATGTCTCATACTTTACCTGTGACGCATTAAAAAATAACTTATCCTCTCCAGAGGCAAGAGAGGACACATCAATATCCAACAAAACATCGTCATCACTGTCCCTATAGATTGCAGGCTTGGCTTGCCAAGAAACCATATCCGAAGAATTACTGTAGCTCGTCAGCGAAGATGCTGGCTGCTTCACCACTAGACTCACCGCCGGATCCTCATGAACGACCTGCATCAAAGGTGCCACTACCTCAGGCAAGCCCTGTGCATGTTCGTCAAAAGCGTCAGCTACTCCACCCACCCTTCGGATGACAATCGATTGAATAACAACCTCCTCGCTGGGCACCCCAGTCACTGAGCCTACTGCGTTAATGGCATCACAAACCAGCCTCCCAACGCTTATTGAAGTTGTATCATCCCCTGGGGCATCATACAAAATTACAGATCCAAAAACCGTATGCACATTGTTTAATTGAGGTGTGCTGGCGGCCGTGATAAAAAACTGCGATCCGTTGGAATGGGGGCCTGAGTTAGCCATCGACACGACATATGGACCGGTATGCGTCAGCGCTGAAAACTCATCTTGAAAATTGTAGCCAGGCCCATCAGAGCCAAGCCCGTTGGGAGAGCCCGTCTGACTCATGAAACCAGTAATCACACGGTAAAAAACGATCCCATTGTAGAATGGCTCACGCTTCACTTGCCCCGTCGCAGAGTCGACCCAGTTACAAGTCCCTTCTACCAAACGAATAAAATTAGCCACCGTCTTAGGGGCATAAGCATAATACAGTTCAATGGTAAAATCACCTTTGCTCGTCTTTACGTCAGCATAAATCTGAGCCTGTAAACTTCCCGTCAAAAAGATGAAAACAAAGCTAATGGCGCATATAAGGGTGTTCATGTCGGGAACTGATGCCCTAAGATCTGAAGACTTGCAATCATCAACTTGCCCAGTCAGCATACTAGATATGTCAGCCCCCCTCCCGAATCCCGACAAAAACTCCATCCACCATCACGAGCCGGACCTCGCCCTCGATCCTAAAATCCACCAAGGCTACGCCCTCTTCGACCTCGATCAGACCTTGATCCCGTGGGACACCCAATTGCTGTTCTGTGATTTCGTGATCAAGCGCATGCCACTCCGCCGACTCTACCTCCTCCTCTTCGTCCCCCTACTCCCCTTCGCCAAAATCATCGGCACCGAGGGCATGAAGCGCGTTTTTCTCAACTACCTCTGGGGACTCAGCCAGCAGGATCTGGATGAACTGGCCGAGGAATTTGTCGAGCAGCACTTCCCAGAGACGTTTTACGGAGACATCGTGAAAATGGTAGAACAACAAAAAATGCTGGGTCACACCACCGTGCTGAGCTCTGCCAGTCCTGAAATTTGGGTCAAACCCATTGCTGAAAAACTAGGCTTCGACCACTACTTCGGCACCACCGTAGAGATCGCCCCCCGCGTGCGCTTTATCCCCAACATCATCGGAGGTAACAACAAAGGCGCAAACAAACTCCGTAAAATGCGCCATATTTTCCCAAAAGGATTTGACCCTCAATCAGGAGCCACCCTCGCCAGCAGCCATGGATTTTCCGATAGCCATGCGGATCTCCCGATGCTCAACATTTGTGAACATGTCACCATGATTCACCCCACAGAAAAACTCTATCAAGAAGGCAACCCCCGAGGATGGCACACCCTCACCCCAGCCCGCCCGACCAACGACAAAAAACAATTCGCCACCGCCTGCCTCAAACAAGCTCTAGGCATCTATTAGCCCCACAAAAAAAACGTCACCGTGCGGGCAGAATAGAAGATGTTACAGCCCATAACCATTGATTTAACAGCAAACTTCATAACAATAAGTTGTCCGGCAACTTTATGGGGCTTTGCACTAATCCTGCCGACAAGTTACAAACTTGTCCTACTTTCTCGGCAACCGTGCCCACAAGCTTCAGTGGCACCCGTTCCGACTTCAAGACTTCCCGACTTCCCGACTTCTAGTCTTCAAGACTTCCCCAATGTGACAACTTTGTAACCGTGCGCCCTCTTGCCAAGGGTCGACCCTTCTGATTTATTTCCCACTGTCAGCGCGTCACTCCCTCTGAGCGCCTGCCAAATATCAACCACAACACACCCATTATTATGACTCAAACCAACAAACTCGTAACCGCAGCCACATTGGCCGTTCTTGCAACGCCTCTGACTGGCCTTGCCGGAGACGCCAAAACCATCATCGAACCCGCCGCTCCCCAACAAAGCATCACCGCATGTGACGCCCTCAAAAACATCGGCACTCTCTACAAAAACAGCGAAAACCCCTACATCCAGGAGTTCAAACTCTTTGGCCGTTACCAATACCAAGTCGGATCCATCGCAGGAAATGATATCAATGGCGACGGATTCAATGGCAACTTCGATCAACACCGTCGCTTCCGTCTCGGTGCGCAAATGAAATTTGCCAATTACTTCAAAGTAAAAGCCAACGTCAACCTCGTCGTTGATGGCCGGCTCGTAGGAAGAGACCTCAACTGGGGGACTCCAGATGCGGGATTCGCTGTGTTTGATGAAGCCAAGCTCACCTTTGACGCAGGCAAGGCCTTTAGCGTCAATGGACTGGATACACTTCACTTCACTTACGGCCGCCAGAAACTTAAAATGAGTCAGGAAGCCCACACCTCCTCCAAGAAAATCAAAACAGTCGAACGCTCAGCGCTCGCCAATACCATCTACCGCTCAGCTCGTCCGGTCGGCTTCACCGTCGATGCCTCCAAGGGATCTTGGAAAGGCGCCGCCGCTATCTTCAGCGACCAAATCAGCAATGATGAATGGGACTCCGTGATCGGTGAATGGAGTGAAGGCCTCGCTTACTACGTCAGCGCCACCAAAACATTCGATAACAAAGATCAACTGATCATGGACTTCATCTATCACGATGACTCAAGTGATGCCATTGCTGATTGGATTGGCTACGAATGGGCAGCATCCGCAGCTTACACAGGGTCCTGTGACCGTTGGGGCTACATGGCAAACGTCATTGTAGCCGACCACGGCGACGTGCTCGGCAAACCCGACCGCAGTGGCCTTTTCTACGGAATCATCGGCATGGGAACCTACGATCTCATCGAAGGAACCCTCGAAGCCGTTGCCCAATACCAATGGCAAGGCTCTGAGGAGTCCGAAGGAGTTCGCACCAATAGCCGACTCTTCCGCATCGATAACGGCGGTGATGTTAACAGCGGGCGTGGCGACAGCCACCACTCGCTCTACGGCGGCTTGAACTGGTATCTCTGCGGAGACAACGCCAAAGTCATGGTAGGTGTCGAATACCAAAACCTCGACACTCCTGACGGAGATGCCGATTCCACTACACTTTGGGCGGCCTACCGCATGTATTTCTAAGATCGATTATTGAATTCATAATCTATCTGTCTGGTAAGGGCGTATCCGCAAGGATGCGCCCTTATTTTTCAATATGGAGTGGAGACTTGCAGTCTCCGGCTTCCTGTCGTGCATCAGTCATGCTCGCTGTCTTGGGATGATCAGCAATAGGCAAATAGTGGACACAATTGTCCACGCTCCGTGCGGTGATTAACGTTTCCCCTTGTTTTTTCACCTTAGAAAGAGGAGATTTCACATCGTTATGCTTCTCAACTCTTTTACTCTAAACCGATTTATCCTCCTCCCCCTACTTGCTTTACCCTTCTCAACTCTGTCCTCGATCGCAGAAGAAACACCTGAGAAAATTCAAAAAACCACAGAAACCTACAAGGTGCTTTCCAGCGATCAAGCTCAATTGGGAACACCGTTACATCACCAGCACCAACCCCGACGGATCATCCGGAAAATTTCCCAGACGCGTCATCACCAAACTCGAAACATCTCAATTGATACCTGCCGATGGCAAACAATAAGCAGAAAACAGCATCAGCCAGGCTGGCCAATAGTCCTCGACATGACGGATAGCGTCTAATCAATATAACCAACTTCGCGCTGCGCCATTGTAAAGAAACCTCCATTTTTATGCTGTATTCTCCATTTCACCTCTGATATTTTACGCAAAGTCAGCTATGAAGCAATCGGGACCCACTTCACAATCCATTCTCACGCGATACCCAGCGATCACGTTTGTCATTATCGGCTTGCTGACTGGCTCGAGCCTGCAGGCACCAGCCCAAGACATGACGCCGGAAACAGAAACCGAGGCAAAACACCAAAAGTCGCTGAAGGATTTCTCCCCCATCGAGGTCGTGCCCAAATTTGGTGGAGGCAGATGGTGTGGCTGGATTTCTAATGAGCCGGGAACTGTCTTCGACAACTCAGATTATCCACTCGTCCAAAGCTTTGTCATCTACGGCAACCCCCAGTGGCAATACTCCCACGTCAGCGGCACCGATGCCAATGGCGAAACATTCTCCGGATCTGAGTTTGAACTTAGACGATTCACCTTCGGAATGCGGATTCACTTTTTGCAGTATTTTACCGCCTCAATTTCAAGCGATATGGAAGACGATGGAGAGCCAAAAGACGACGGCAGCTACGACTCCTTCGACTACGCCCTCTACTCCTCCGACATCATTTTCGATGCCCAAGATGCTTTCAACTGGGAATGTTACGATCAGTTCCAACTCCGAATGGGGTATTTTAAAGTCCCCTCCAACGCCGGATGGGCAACATCATCTAACTCAATGCGCGGCATTGAACGGACATCCCTTTCTAACTACTCAAGCCCATCAGACTCCATCGGCATGATGATCTCCGCTCGGCGAAATCGATGGGATGTCGATCTCGGCCTCTTCTCCAGCGACAATATTGATAACGGGTTAAGCTCTGACCAAGGAAGCTTCTGGCTCGGTCACGTCGGATATATGTTCGGCCACTGGTATCAAATGGACAGTGTCCGAGCCGATCTCAGGGTGCTCGTCAATAGCGATGCCAGCAAAGGTGAAACCTTCCGCCAAGACTGGGTCGTCTCAATGAGCACCGTGATGCGCAAAAAACACTGGCGACTGATGGCCGACTTCATTGTCGGAGAAAATGGCCATTTCGGCGAACCCTCCCAAAGGGGTGGATACTGGGGGATTAACATCATGCCCAGTCTATGGCTGATCGAAGATCGGCTCGAAGCCGTCTTCCGCTATCAGTACGCCCATGCCGAAAGGCGCAACGGATTCCGCATCTCAGCCCACTCGGCCCGGCGCATCGCGGACCAAGAGGGCGCTGACATCCATGATGGCTACGGAGATAAACACCAAAGCGCCTACGCAGGCCTCAACTACTACCTCTGTGGAGACAACACCAAAATCATGGCCGGCGTCCAATGGGACGACCTCCAATCCAATGACCGACAAGTCTACGAAGGACTGACCACCTGGGTCGCCATCCGCCTCTATTTTTAATCGCTCTCATCACACTTCTATCCACCCAAAACCATGCCACAAATCACCCGCAAACTTAGCCTTGTCACCCTATCACTCACCGCTGCCACAACCCTAGGCATGGCAGGCACTGATTCCAAAACTTCTCTTCCAGAAGCTCCACCAGAACCAAACAACTGGTGCAGCTGGCTCAGTGAAAAACCAGGAACCCTCTACAAAAACAAAGAGAACCCCTACATTCAGGAACTCCGACTTTTTGGCCGATTCCACTGGCAGTATGCCTACCTCGATGGCCGAGGCGCCGATGGACTCGGCACCCGAAAATTCAACTACGACACCGAGGAAATCCGCCGCTTCAGAGTCGGAGCCAAGCTCGGCTTTCTTAACTACTTTGAGGCCAATGCCAGCGTCAACCTCTCCAAAGACCTTTCCCCACTCAACGGCTCCCGCGATATTGAATACCTCAACCTCTACTCGGCCACGCTTGAGATGGACATGCAAGAAGCTTTTGATCTCAAGACCTTTGATGAACTCGAACTCCGGATCGGCAAAGAAAAAACATCCCAGACGGCCGAAGGCGATATCTCCTCCCGCTTCATCAAAACCGTGGAACGTTCATCCCTGAGCAACTACGTCGCCACCCCCAGCTCAACGGGTCTTTTCATCTCATCTGAAATGGGTGCCTGGGATCTGGACCTCGGCATTTCCTCCGGCGATCTCGAAAGAGAGTTCTCCAAATTCGATAACGATTATTTCTACACCCTGCGCACCGGCTACAAATTTGATGACCCCAGCTTTGCCGACAAATCGAGAATAGATCTACGCGTCATCATCAACGGTGACGAAGAACAAAATACCATTAAAAACCCAGACAGCATCGGCTCCTTCAACCAAACATGGGTAGCCAGTCTCAGCACGGAATCTAGAAATGGCCGCTTCGAACTACTCACCGATCTCGTCTTCGGCGACAACGGCACCGATTACGACCTCACCGATAAAGGAAACCCCAAAAACAACCCCGAACGAGAAGGCAGCTTCTGGGGACTCGTGATCATGCCCTCTTACTGGCTGGTCGAGGATCGACTCGAAACCGTCTTCCGCTACCAATACGCACAAGCCAGCGAGAAAGAAGGCTTCCGCATCAACGCTCGCTACTCACGGATTGCAGGAAAAGTAGACAACTTCAGCGGAGCTAACGACCTATCCAATGGACGTGGCGACCGCCATCACAGCGCCTACCTTGGACTCAACTACTACCTCTGCGGTGACAATGCCAAAATCATGACCGGCATCGAATACGACGACCTCAACTCCGGCAGCCAAGACGTCTACGAAGGCACCACCCTCTGGGCCGCCTTCCGCATGTATTTTTGAAGAATCAAGAGTCCAGAATCAAGAAGCAAGACATGCACGCTGCACGACAGTAAGCCGGCCGATTAAAAATCGGTCCTACTTTGCCTCAATTTCCGTCACCGCCCACTCTGCGTGCTCGGCAATCAATGGCTCGGCATCTTCTGCCGCACGTTTCAGCGCAGGCAAATCCTCCTCCGTGCCTACATTCCCCAAAGCCACACACACATTTCTCAAAAATCCTCGACGCTTGATCCGCTTAATCGGCGACTTGGCAAACAAGGCGCGGAACCCATCATCATCGAGCTCGAGAAAATCGCGAAGCTGATAGTCAAACACCGCCTGCCGTGCATGGAACTTCGTCTCCGAACTCATCTTCGCAAACCGGTTCCACGGACAAACATCCTGACAAATATCACAGCCGTAAATCAAATTTCCTATCTGCTTTCTAAACTCCACAGGAATAGACCCAGGATTCTCAATGGTGAGATAGGAAATACAACGGTGCGCATCCACCCGATGCGGCTCGGTAATAGCATCCGTAGGGCACGCCACCATACAGCGGGTGCATTTGCCACAATGATCACCAAAAACATCATCCGCCGGTAGATCCAGCGTCGTGATCAGCTCCGCCAGAAAAAACCACGTCCCCATGCCCTTGTGAATCTGGACACAGGATTTACCATTCCATCCCAGACCCGATGACGTTGCGAAATCCCGTTCTAACACTGGACCAGTATCGGTGTAAAACCGCTGCAAGCCACCCATCTCCACCATCGCCTCATTGAGGTCTTTCAACTTGGCCTCGATGATATCATGGTAGTCTTCATTCCACGCATACCGCGCAATCCGATAGTCCACCTCCGGATCCTCCCGACCTGGAAAATAGTTCAACGCCAAACTCACCACCGAACAAGCGCCATCCACCACCAAGCGAGGGTCCACCCGCCGATCAACTCCACGCTCCAGCCATTTCATCTCCACAGCGCACCCATCCGCAATCCACTGCCGGTATTCCTGAGCATGCTCAGCCACCTTGGCACGCGACACCCGACAGTCATCAAAGCCCAGCTCGCGGGCAATACGCTGAATATTCTGTTTTACTACTGAGCCATGCATTATGCTTTCGGGTCAAGCTTCACACGGACTCACTAATCGCATTCTCAATGAAAGAATTAATACTCGTTCCTTCTTGGCGAGCCTTAGCGGCAGCCTTTAAATGCAACTCTGGACTAATCCGCAATGAGAGCTTCCCTGACATGGGTTTTTGTGGATCAATTCCACGCTCTTCGCACACTTCGAGATACTCATTTACCGAGCCACAAAACGCCTCCTCTATCTCCTCGACACTGGAGCCTGAAAAATGAATGACATCTCGAATCCCGAAAACAGTTCCGTGAAAAGCGTGATCGTCCGGCTCAAACCAGACCGATGCTGTATATCCTTTATGAGTCATCATGGTTGTATGTTGTTGTTGATTAAAAATAGTTTAACGGCCACCACGGCACCTTTACTGGTGTCAGGGCTAGGGTGAGGACGATGAAAAATCTGTACCGAGTCATGGAAAATCACAGCAATTCTAGATCCTGACCGCTCTTCCACTTCTGCACCTAGGGCCAAGAGAAGAGATTCAATATCCCTCCATTTGATCGTGCCTAGTGTGGGACGGCGGAATATTTTCTCCAGAGTCACCCGGTGCTTTTTCTGCATGCCTGATACGGTATCATAAAATGATACCAGGTCAACGTATTTTATCGATCAAATCCTCCACCCGCTTTTCAGAAACTTTCACTTTCCTCGGAAACGTAGGAGCAAACTCCGCGACCCGCCATTCCATCAGCATCCAGCCACAGACCCAGAGGCTGCGGTTCTTGGGATCTTCTTTCCATGCAGGGAACCACCGATCCCACTGCCGCTGCACACGCTCACGTTTTTCATCGTCTTTATATAAAGGTAAACTCTTGAGTCGTTTGATCCGTTCTTCCATCGCGAGAAAATACCGCTCGTAGTGAACGAAGCGCTCATACCCAGCGCGCCAGGCAAAACCAGATCCTAACAGCCACTCCATCTCCTCCGATAAATCTTCAGCCACCACACACAAATGCCGATCTGCTCGGTTGTCTTCAATCCAGTCGGACACCCGACGGTAGCTCTCGATCATCGACTCATACCCCTTACTCACTTTCAGGGCACATTCAAAAAGTTCACCCTTTCCCCGAGCCGCAGCGGCATCGAATGCCTCCGACGTTCTCGGCATCACCTTTCCCATGGATCCCTCACAGGAAACACGCAGCAGATCCACCACCAGCTCGCCCGATCCAGAGTCCATCATTGGCAACATCATCTTACCCATCATTCCTAACGGAAACTTTCGGCGCACGTAATCCACCTGCCCTTCTTCCGCAATCTGAAATAATCGCACACATCCAGCCCGATGACTTTCATCCGCTTCAGAACGATCCAAATACGCGCGCATCCCCACGGTTTCGCCCTCATCCACCAAGGCGGGAAACACACCGTCCTCAGCCACCTCCGGGATATCGTCAAAGCTCCACTCTTCGCCCCCAGTCATCTCCCACTCTTCATTCACCTGAATCTCACGTCGCTCCCGCATCAGTCCACTAAGCCTCTGGCGAATTTCATTAGAATCCTCACTCAGCCCAAGCTCCTTTTCATCATCACTCCACACCCGTACCTTCGGGCGCAGGTCGTCAGGGAGTCGGTCAAGATCAAACATCTCGGCATCGATCCGATGCCCCGTGCGTTTGGCGAGAAACTCAGCCAGTTCAATAAGCAAATGGCGCACCGGTTCCCAGCCATCCCACTCCGCCACAAATGCCTGCGCCGCCTCGCGCCCCGGCGAACACCGCTGACGCTGGATTTTAGGTAGCGACCGAATCAACAAATACACCCGCTCCTCCAACAACCCGGGCACGCCCCAACTCGGTAAGTAATCGGGGAAATCAACGATATCCTCCACCCCAATCTCAAATACCACCCCATCCGCCCGCTCGCCGGGAGACTGTTGGTAGCTCACATCATAGCTTTTTTCAGCATGCCAAATCACATCCGGAAATGCCTCCAAATCATCAATCTCACCCCAGACACAATCCCGCATCGTGAGCATCAGCTGCTTTTCGTTATCACCCGTCGTGCGCCACTTTTGAAACGCCTTCGCGGTGCAGATATCCGCCGGAATCCGGTCGTGAAAAAAATCATACACCGCCTCGTCCGACCACAGTCCGCCCGACCGACGAAGTTTATGCTCAGCACTTTCAACCTCCTCTCGCATCTCCGCGAGCCGATGCAAAAACGTCCCCTTCGTCCGTAGCCCACCGCCTAAAATAGCCTCCCTCACAAAGACCTCATGCGCCTCAGCAGGGTTCACTCTTCCGTAAAAGATCCTGCGTCCATCCACCAAAGTCAGCCCACCACACAGCACTGTTTCCTTGCCGTAAACCGATCCCTGGTGCTCGTCCCATACCGGTGAGTGATAACGGCGACGGCATAAATGTGGCACCAGCTCCTCAACCCATTGCACATCAATCTTCGTCACCTTCCGCGCCCAGACACGAGTCGTTTCCACCAGCTCAAATCCTAACAACCACTCTGGTTTCTTTTTACCAAAAAGCCCCGATCCCGGAAAAATAGCAAACTCGCGACCGCCCGTGCTTTTGTAAGTCCTATTCTCTTTATCCCAAAATCCAAACTGCATCGGTATCCCCGCCATCAGAGATTTATGCATCTCATCCTCATCCCCCCACTCACTCCGCTCATGCGATAGCGGCTGCGTTCTCACCTTCAACGTGTCGCGCACCAGCCGCCCTAACTCAGAAACAATCTGATTCCACTCCAGCACCCTGCGAAAACTCAGGTAGTTTTGTTTACAAAATTTTCGCAGCTGATTGCGCTTGAACCTCCTCTTCTCACGGAACGCGCCCACAGCCGTCCAAATATGCAGCAGGGTGAGAAAATCAGAATCTTCATCGGTGAATTTTTTGTGCGCCGTATCGGCCTCGGCTTGTTTTTCCTGTGGCCGCTCGCGCACATCCATCACACTCATCCCTCCCACCATCACCAGCACAGCATCCAGCACTTTCCGCCTTGATGCCTCGATCAACATCCGACCCAACCGAGGGTCGAGCGGCAGTCGCGCCAACTTATAACCCAGATCGGTCAGCGGCCCTTCTTTCTCCATCGCACCCACCTCCTCCAGTGTCCGGTGCCCCTCACTGATCGCTTTCGCCGATGGCGGACTAAGAAAAGGAAACTCACGCACGTCGGGCAAACGTAACGATTTCATCCGCAAAATCACCCCCGCCAGAGAACTACGCCGAATCTCAGGATCGGTGTATTCCTCCGCCAGCTCCAGCACCTCCTCGCTGTAGAGTCGCACGCAGACACCTTCACTAATCCGACCACACCGTCCTCGCCGCTGACGCGCACTCGCCTGACTGATCTGCTCGATCTGGAGTCGTTGGATTTGCCGCACCGGATTCCACCGACTCACCCTAGCTAATCCGCTATCGATGACATACACAATCCCAGGAATCGTCACGCTGGTCTCGGCAACATTCGTCGCAAGCACCACCCGACGGTTCCCCCCCCCCACTTTAAAAACTCTCTCCTGCTCATCCAAACCGAGCCGAGCAAACAGCGGCAAAATATCGGTTCGTGGAAAATTACGCCCCTCCAAAGCCTCCGCACACTCACGGATCTCCCGTTCTCCGGGCAGAAAAATCAAAAGGTCGCCCTGCCCATCCATATCCGTCACCCACTCCACCGCCCGAGCAACGTGGCGAGAAAGATCCTCGCCATCGGTCTGCGGCGGCAAAAAATGATCCTCCACCGGAAATGTCCGCCCCTCCACATTCACCACCGGAGCCCCATTGAAATAATCAGAGAACTTTCCAGCATCAAGAGTCGCCGAGCTCACCACAATCCGTAGATCCTTCCGCCGCTTGATCAAATTTTTAAGATAACCGAGAATAAAATCAATGTTCAGACTCCGCTCGTGAGCCTCGTCGATGATCAAAGTATCGTATTGCGAAAGGTTCCGGTCCCGCTGCGTTTCAGCCAGCAGAATACCATCGGTCATAAACTTAATCACCGTCTCGTCCTGCACCTTTTCCACAAACCGCACCTGGTAACCTACCCGATTCCCCAGCTCCGTCCCCATTTCATCAGCCACTCGGCGCGCCACCGTCGCCGCCGCCAATCGCCTCGGCTGAGTGCAACCTACCCGCCCCGTCTTTCCCTCCTCACAAGCCAGCGCATACGCCATCTTCGGAAGCTGCGTCGTTTTACCACTCCCGGTCTCCCCCACCACAATCACCACCTGATGCTCACGCATCGCCTTCATAATCTCCTCACGGCGATTCGCCACGGGAAGGTCAGGGTAAATGATGTCAGGAACAGCTAGCAGCTTCGGCATTCGTCGAGAGTCAAGAGTCCAGCGACTAGAGTCAAGAGAGAGGTGGAGAAAAAACAGCTACTCAAGTGAACATTTCACCGTCGTTATAGACAAGCTTTAATCCATAGCATCGAACCTCGCAGTACTTTCTAATTTACCTCACCAGCCTTTAAGTTTCAGAGCTTATTATCTTTATTAGCTCGTCGAATCGCCTTCGTCGTCAGCTAAACCTAAGACATCTAGGGCAATACCTCGCATTTCATCATTTAAGTTTAACAGTATTTTCTCATCACGGGGGGTGGACTCACAGTAAGAAATAACCGTTTGGCATTCATGGAGGGTCGCAGAAATGATCTTATGACCTTTAACCTCTTCTCGCCAAAGCTTAAATGATTTTTTGATTTCAGGAAGACTGATTGAGTCATCCTGGCATGCTCCACAAACAGCACCAAATGCGGCAAAAGCCAGCGCAGCTTCACTTTCTGAATTTTCGGCGTATGAGATAAATTGCTGGATACCTTTTCGCTTAAACTTAGAGGCTACATTATCTTCAATCAAGTCTTTGAAATAGTAGACAAAAGTGCTGAGGAGTTGCTCACTTTCGGGTTGAGTGCTAATTTTTTCTAGCATCGTAAAATAATCTTCCACTGAGTCCATTCTCTTTAAAAGACCTTGACGTGCCATGGGGATATAATAGCTACGGAGTTCACTAGAGAGTTCTAAGTCATTTAATGACTTGATGAAAATCTCAGCAGCGGCGCTATAGTTTCCGAGCATTGTGTGACATGCAGCGACCCCTAAATATGCTATGGAGCTATATTCTTCAGACTCAGATGCGATAGCTTGAGTGTATGCCTTTTTACTTGATTTGTAATCTTGATTAGCAAAACAAAAGCAACCTCTAACTATTTGATTCAAATTCAATACATGGTTGAGATTCGTTTTATGTGAGTCGCCGCATTTTGACAGGAGGGTAGTTACTTGAGCTTCAAATTTTTCAGATGAGGTTATGACTATATCTCCTCCATCAGGCTTTAAGGGTTTGGTTGAGTTGGCTAATATCAAAACGACTTCAATCCCCGATAACAAAGTCTCATCCATCGTTGATGCACTGGCTAGTATTACTTTTACTTGTTCCTCAATATCCTTATATTGTGCAAAATCCTGAACATCCTTCAAATTTTTCAAGAACCCACCTTCCTCAAAGGTGTCAACAGCAGATTGGAGACATTTTATCGCTTCAGCAGTCCCCCCGTTATTGATTGCCAAGTGCTTCAGCAGAGTTTCTTTAGAACACCAAATCTTAAGAAACTCCACAATGAGTCTAATAGGTTCGCTTTGGTGGTTCTCTTTGACTTCGATGCACATTCGCATCAAAGGCTCGGACATTTGGTATAAACTCTCGCGCCCACTCTTGACACTTTTTACATATCCCCATGAGCGCAGGTCTCTCAGTTGACTCGATAAGGTTTGCTCTGTGATAAATAGCCTCCGTGCCATTGTTTTCACGGTCAGCGGGTGATTTGCGGAACTTAGAAAACCAATGATTTTCCGTTGCTGTGCGGATAGCCATCGTAGCCTCTCTTGATAATATGGGGTTAATTCATTGAGCATCTTCATAAATAACTCAATAAGTTCGTCCAAACTCTCCTTCGTTACGAACTGGGCAAGGACGATAATCACACGATGGTTTCCTCCTGTAAGTAAATGCAACGCTCTTACGCGAGATTTTCCAGCCTCTTGATTAAGAAAGTTCAGTAAAATTTCATCTTCGTAAAAAACCGCAATTTTCTTCAGCAAATCGACGGATTGATCAAGACTGAGTGCTACGAGGTTTTCCACTTGGAATGTGCCGTGAAATGGTGCCTTGCGTTTTTTTACAGCATCGGTTAGCTTTTGCGCTGTAGCGAGTGTGGCACACTGGCGCGTCTCCTGCATAAATGCGCGCCACTTCATTTGCCCCTTTGTTTTTAGCCCTTTGAGTAACTCATCCAGATTTTCTACAATCACAATGAGCACTCTGCTCCCCAGTTTTTCCAAGAGAAGGTGTTTCATAAATTCCTCAGCGTGTTCGGAATCGTAGTCATAAACAGGCTCCAAGGCCTCTTTAGTAAATTCAGACGGGTATTGGGATTCTAAAGCCCGATAAATACGCACCAATAAATCAAGAAAGGAGGGGCTCATTTCATCCTCGTTTAACCAAGCCATGCGGCCTTTTTCCTGGAGGTCTTTCATGGCATTTAAGCGATGATAAACAAGGCTCACCAAGTGCGTTTTTCCAGAACCTCTCGGCCCAACAAAAAGCAAGTGATGCTTACCTCCGGTTAGGATGCTTTCCCTCATTCGCTCTACGGCATCAGCTACGATGGATTCGCGCTGCACAAAAATGGCCTCAAGATCCGCGTGACTATTTTGGCTTGGTGTATAATGCCAAAGCAGCTTGCGTCCAGCGATGCGCTCCATGTCTTCTTGAGCGCGTTCTTTGGCTGTTTTTTTACGATTATTTTTATTCATCTTCTTGTAATAAGTTAGGGATTAAAGGTCACGATGGAGCACCCACCAGCGCTGAATGAGGGGGAAGAGGAAGGCGTGCTTTCTGTCTTTACAGCGTTTTAAATAATGGTCGCTTCGCAAGAGCTTAAGTGTGCCACGTAATTTTTCTTTGAGGGCTTTACGTGATCCGAATTTTCCGCGCGTGCTTACTCCGCTAGCGATTTCATCAAGAGACAAAGGATCTACGGACTCGGCTAGAGTATCGAGGATTGCGATGCATAGAGATTCGTCATCGCCGTAGTAGTCTTGTAGTCGTTCATGGTAGTGGTCTAAATCCCATTCGTCCCCTCCGTCTATTAACTTCTCCACTAGGACAAGCTCTACATCTTCCTTAGAAATTTGGCGCGCCAGCATTTTCAAAGCCTTGACAATGCAGTGGATATAATGGCCAAAACAATCTGAATTTTGGACGATCACTTTTGCTATTTCACGATAATCTTCCCCGGCAAGGTTTTCACCTTTCAGTAGACTTTCAGCTACGTTTAAAGCGTCAGGCTCGGCAAGAACATCGACTCTTATTTGATACATGTCATTCGTTGTCGATGAATTGCCATACCCATCCTTCTTAAGTAAGGCAAAGATATGATGGAGACCAATCGAGCCCGTGAAAATCATTCTTAAGATTTTACCGTGATCCTGCCTCAGTGCACGCAGGATATCAAAAATAGCCATAGCGGTTTCTGCGCCCTCGGATTTTCTGATATTGTCGATCATGTATGGAATTTCATCCCACATGAAAACCAGCCGCTCATCTTCTACACAGGCACTGACCAAGTCCTCAATGGATTTTTCTAAGAGTTCTTTCCATGCGTTTTCTTTCCCCTTGGGAAGTTCAATAACGCCTAGTTTTGTTCCCGCAGCCCTGTTGAAAAACTCTGAGCAACGTCTCATCGTCTTATTTTTTGCACTCAAAAAATGATCTACGTCTGAGTAAACTTGTTTGGAAAAATCCATCGCAGAGTGGCATTTTTCAACGTCTCGCCTCACTACACGCCAGCCCTTGCGTGGGCGTTCTTCCATGACCTGCATAACTGTTGTTTTTCCTATGCGGCGTTCAGCCACAAGAACCACGCTCTGCAGTTCCAATGTGTCCCAGATGACCTCAATGAGAGGATCTCTTCCGATTACATCTTCTATATCCAGTTGTCCTCCAGGGTTCGCTTTCATGATATTTAAAATACGCCATAAATAACGCACGTCAATAATAACTTACGTCACTTTTAACTTATACTTAGAATCAAGCTTCAAGACGAAGAATTTGGGGATAAAGATCCATAAATAAAGCAAAGATTGGGAAACGGCGCAGAAAATAAAATGTTCATGTGAACACTTTTTTACTTGCGCGATTAAAAAACGACGTGCATATTACTAACGTAACTAACCAATATATCAAAATGAATACCACAACAACCCCACCCCAAGCAAGCACAGCAGCCACCGATAACACAAGCGTCCAAACGCCCCAAACAAACAACAAACCCTCCCCCATCAAGCCAGCCTTCGATCCTCAATACGCCATCTACAAACCGAACAACCGAGGCACAGGTGGCGTGGTCCGCCTAGGACTCAGCCAGGCAAAATCCTGCGTTTTTCTCGAAGCCGCCAACCAGTCCGGAGAACGGCAATTCGACTGGGAAAGCAAAATCATCATGAAATGGGGACTCCCAGACCTCGGCTCCGTCCTCGCACTCCTCCAAGGTCGCTCCACCGAAGCCAAACTCTTCCACCGCACCGAAAAGGCCGACACCTCCATGCTCTTCAACCGACAAACTGAACAGGACCGAGCCCCCTATCTGCTATCCATCACCCGCAAATTAACCGCCGACGGATCAGCGCAAAAAACCACCATCCCCGTCACCCACTCCGAAGCCGCCATCCTCCAAACCATCCTCACCTCCGCCATCACCCGCATCCTCGAGTGGTAGCCCGAAATCCCCGTTGGGGAACACGAAAAATCAACAAATAGAAGACCAGCTCTCTTTCTGTTATCCTGCCTACCAGCCGCACAAAGAAAAACGCCGATCCGGACTCACCAGACCGACGTAAGAAAAACTTTCTTAAATCCAAGTTTCTTATTAATGCAAATCTATGCGATCCGCGCACTCTAAGAAACCAATCCAGCTAGTGGGGCCGCTATGACATTCTTTTGCGCGGCAGCGGCTGCAGCATGAGGAACCATGGCTACCACATCCTCAGACGGTGTGCCGATCCCCTTGATGTCAAAGTTATCGACCAGCACCTGCGCCACATTCCGAGAAAGAAACGCTGGTAGCGTTGGCCCAAGGCGGATTCCCTTCACACCGAGATGAAGAAGTGCCAATAGCACCGTCACTGCCTTTTGCTCATACCAAGCGATGTCGTAGGCAATCGGTAAATCATTGATATCCTCCAAGCCAAACACCTCCTTAAGCTTAAGAGCGATGAGCGCCAGAGAATAGGAATCATTACATTGTCCGGCATCCAAAATACGGGGAATACCTCCAATATCACCCAACTCCAGTTTGTTGTAGCGGTATTTCGCACACCCAGCGGTCAGGATAACCGTATCCTTCGGGAGCTGCTTTGCCACTTCTGTGTAATATCCACGAATCTTCTGGCGGCCGTCGCAACCAGCCATGACCACAAATTTCTTAATGGCGCCAGACTTAACAGCATCCACCACCTTGTCAGCCAAATCAAACACCTGCTGGTGCGCGAAACCGCCAATGATTTTTCCAGTTTCAATTTCCTTGGGTGGGCCACAAGTTTTCGCCTGCTCAATCAGAGCTGAAAAATCCTTCTGACCATTTCCGTCACCTTCGATATTGGTCACTCCTGGGAAACGAACCATCCCTGTGGTGAAAATACGATCTTTATACGAACCCTTCGGCTTTACGATGCAGTTAGTGGTCATCAAAATCACACCATTGAAATTTTCAAAATCACTATTCTGATTCCACCAAGCATCTCCGTAGTTGCCAATGAAATGATCATATCCTTTAAACTTAGGATAGTAGTGAGCTGGCAGCATCTCGCCATGAGTATAAACATCCACACCCGTTCCCTCAGTCTGCTCAAGAAGCATTTCCATATCCTTGAGGTCATGACCTGAAATCAAGATTCCCGGCTTGTTGGAAACTCCAATGTTTACCTCGGTCGCCACAGGTGATCCGTAAGTTTTTGTATTAGCTTCATCGAGAAGCGCCATCACATCTACGGAAGTTTTTCCCGTTTTCATAACGAGATCAATCAGCGCAGCCACCTCAAGATCCTTGGTAGTAGCGGCCAGTAACTTAGCAACATCCAGGTAGATACCATTTTGCTCATAGCCAAGCACCTTCGCATGCTCACCATAAGCACCCACTCCACGGAGACCATAAACAATCAACTGACGGAGCGATGCGATATCTTCGTTATCACTGTCTCCCACGGTTACTTCTTCCGCTTTCGCAAGGAGGTCATCCAAGCTTTCGGGCGACCAATGAACAGACTCGTGCATACCTTCACCTGAAATTTCATATTTCGCCTTAAGCACATCACGCAACTTCAAAGAGCTTTCGATACGCTCAATCAAATCAGGATCATCAAAAGTGACATTCGTGACACAGGTAAACATATCTTCAAAAATCCGAAGTCCCGTTACAGAATCGATTTCACCGACAGAATCACAGATACAAGCAATTCCCTTGGAAACAAACGTGAGCAAATCCTCAAGATCGGCTGTAGATTTTTTCTTGCCGCAGACGCCACTAGATGTGCACGCCGTATTATTCAGAGCCTCTTGGCATTGGTTACAAAACATTGACATAATATGAGTTTAAATTGAGATGAAGCACTGGTCATATCATCAAACCCATCGGGGTCTCTCGCCAGTGCGCGGCATGCTATAATCCCACATCTCCGATTGCACAAGACATATTATAGAAAAAAAATTCTTTATTTATTCTGACTGCCCAGTAAGGTCGTTTCGTAGGGGTAACCTTGGACAATTAAAAAATTAGACATCGCGAATCCATAGGTTTCCAGATAGCCTACGCCCATGGCAAACATTGGTGAACGGGCCGAACTGGCAATCATGCGCGACTCCTCTCCGGGTCTATTTCTAGATTCAGAAAGCGATCTGGGCGAAATCCTGCTACCTGGACGCGAGATCCCGACGTCGGCCAAAAATTGGAAAGTTGGCGATACCGTTAATGTCTTCCTCTACCGAGACTCCGAAGACCGCCCCGTCGCCACCGCCCAGTATCCGATGGTGATGCCCGGTGAATTTGCCTATCTCGAATGTGTATCCACCACCGGATTTGGTGCCTTTCTCGACTGGGGACTGCCCAAAGACCTCTTCATCCCCCTGCGCGAACAAAGCAACCGACTCGAAGTCGGCAAGTCCTACGTCGTTTACGTCTATGTGGATCTGGAAAGCGACCGCATCGTTGCCAGCAGTAGGATCAACCGCCAGCTCAGCAATGACTACCCACGCTACCTGATCGGACAAGAAGTCGATCTCATCCTCTACGGAAAAACCGATCTAGGCTACAAAGCCATCATCGATGGCGAGCACACTGGAGTTCTGTTTGAAAATGAAGTTTTCCGCCGACTCCGCGCCGGTGAAAAAACCAAAGGCTACATCAAACAAGTCCGCGACGACGGGAAAATCGACCTCACGCTCGACCCTCCAGGCCGCAAACGAATCGACAGCCTCGAAGAACGTATCGAAGCCGAGCTCGAACGCCGAGGCGGCCACTGGGAGCTCTGTGACAAATCCTCCCCCGAAGCCATCAAATCCGCTCTCGGCGTCAGTAAAAAAGCCTTCAAACAAGCCACCGGAGCCCTTTTCAGAAAACGGAAAATCACCATCAGCAAAGATGGCATCCGCAAGGTCGAAGAACAGTAGGATAGGCCTCCCGGCCTGTCGTCTGACTATCGCTGATCAACCCAGCCCGCAGCTTACAGGGCAATGATTTGTGAGCATTTGCGGTTAAATAATCACCTCATCCTCTCATTAAAAACATCATCCTCGCACTGGCCTCAAGCCTCCTCACCACAGCCGCCCTATCCGCAGCTCAAAACCCCAACATCATTCACATCCTTACATCCCCCCAGCTTGCCGCTTGCTATTTGCTTGAAAAATGCGCATGGAAGCCGCGTCATGAAATCTGAGAACATCCAAAAATACCGTGCATTCCCAACGGTGGACTTGCCCGACCGCCAATGGCCGAGTCGCTCCATCACCCAAGCCCCCATCTGGTGCTCGGTGGATCTACGTGATGGCAACCAAGCTCTGCCACAACCGATGTCGATCGAGGAGAAACTCGAATTTTTTAAATGCCTGTGCGAAGTGGGCTTTAAGCAAATTGAAATTGGCTTCCCCTCGGCGGCCGATACCGAGTTTAATTTCTGTCGTCGACTGATCGAGGACGACCTGATCCCTGACGATGTCACCATCCAGCTTCTCGTCCAGACCCGCGAGCACCTGATCCGCCGTTCATTCGAAGCTATCCAAGGAGCGAAACGTGCCATTGTGCATATTTACAACTCCACCTCCCCGCTGCAGCGCCGTATCACCTTTGGCAATGCCTCCCGCGAGGACATCAAGCAGCTCGCCATCGATGGCGCACAGCTCGTTAAAGACCTCGCCCCGACCATCCCCAGCACCAAGATCATTCTCCAGTATTCCCCGGAATCATTCTCTGATACCGAGCTCGATTTTGCGCTCGAATGCTGCAATGCCGTCATCGATATCTGGCAGCCTACACCAGAAAAGAAGATGATCATCAACCTGCCCGATACCGTGCAGTGGACCACGCCTAACGTGCACGCCGACATGATCGAGTGGATGAGCCGCCACCTCAACCGCCGCGACTCAGTTAATATCTCCCTGCACACTCACAACGACCGGGGAACGGGCACCGCAGCCACCGAAATGGGACTCATGGCCGGAGCCGACCGCGTGGAAGGCACCCTCTTTGGCAACGGCGAGCGCACCGGCAATCTGGATATTGTTAACGCCGCGCTGAATATGAACAGCCATGGTATTGAGACAGGTCTGGATTTTTCCGATCTGCCCTCACTCATTGCCGTTTACGAACGCGTCACCCGCATGACCGTCAGTGAGCGTCACCCCTACGCCGGTCATCTCGTCTTCACCGCCTTCTCCGGTAGCCATCAGGATGCGATCAAAAAAGGCTTCGATCTTCGTCGTGAAGAATTAAAGGCCAATCCAAACGTGCCTTGGGGCGTGCCCTACCTCACCATCGATCCATCTGACACAGGTCGCAGCTACGAAGCCATCATCCGCATCAACAGCCAGAGCGGCAAAGGCGGCATCGCCTACATCCTCGACCGCGAACATGGATTTGATTTACCCAAAACCATGCACCCGCAAGTGGGAAAACAGATCTATGCCTTGGCCGATGAACTTGGCAAAGAGCTCTCGATCCAGGAAATCCGCGATGCATTTTTCAAACACTTTGTCAATATCCAGACCCCGCTCTGCCTGCTCGACTACGGGCTCGACCACCACGCCGCTGGTGAGCCCGGCGAAGTGGCATGTCATGCGAATATTTCAATCGACGGCAAAGAGCAAAAGATCGACGGCTTGGGTAATGGCCCTATCAATGCCTTTGTGCATGCCATGGAGCAAGCTGGGTTAAAAAACTTCACCCTCACCGACTACAGATCCCACGCCGTGAGCGTAGGCTCGGATGCCGATTCTGCCGCCTACATTCAGCTCCGCTCAGATGACGACGGATCCTTGATCTGGGGCTGCGGTGTTGACCCCTCCATTGAGATGGCAGGTCTGAGAGCACTGGTCAGCGCCGCGAACGCGCTTCCGCGACCCTCAACCTCACTCTAAAATCAACACCCCATGTTTAGATTCAACCTTTTTGGTATCCCGATCACTGTCGAGCCCTGGTTCTGGCTAACGATGGCCTTTATTGGCAACGGCATGTCTGCTAACTCGACTCAGGATTTTTTAAACCTCGCCCTCTTTATCATGGCTGGATTTATCTCGATCCTGATCCACGAAATGGGTCATGCTTTGACGATCCGGAAATTTGGCCTGCCCACCCAAGTGACCCTATCCGCCTTTGGCGGCTACGCCACACATCCGACCGGAGTGCTCTCACGCAAAAAGTCCTTCCTCGTCACGGCAGCAGGTCCCGCGCTTCAAATTTCATTTGGCGTGATTGTCTGGGCTCTGGCCAAGAACATGACCTACCCCAGCCTTCAGATCGATCATTTCGTTTACTGGCTATGGAAGGTCAGTCTCATCTGGGCGATCTTCAACTGCCTGCCCATCTTTCCCCTCGATGGAGGTCAGATGTTAGCTTCGATCCTAGGCCCCCGCCGGGCAAAAGGCCTGCACATCACCGGGATCACTTGCGCGGTGATCATCGGCCTCATCGGCTTCAAATTCGGCCAGCCAGTCATCGCCATGTTTATGGGACTCTTCGCCTGGCAGAACTACCAAATGCTCCAGCAAACTCGCTAGATGACCGCCTAATGAGGCATCATCATGAGCAGAGGAATGTAGACAGCTAGGAAAAGCCCTGTCCCACCCCAGAACACGATGATACTTTTCCGTGCCCATGGAGCATTGGAATTCCTCATGCCATCGGCCAGCATGACCATGATATGGAGCACAAAACCTAGCACCAGATAGATCGGAAGTAGAGCTCTCTCCCAAAGCATCTCTGAAACAAAGGGCGGCAACGATAGAATGAACAGGCAAAGAATAATGCCGTTGCAAATCCAAGAGACGCCATAAGCCATGATCCCGAGGACTCGCCCAGCCCTGTCGTGGTCCTGGACAATGTATTGGCCTTTCACCCGGATGCTGCCGGAGAGGTCGTCTCGATGTTCGGATTTCTGGGCACCTGGCAAACTCCGCAATCCTTTTTCCGGATTGGTTCTGCTAAAGCCGCGCTTGAGGGTATTTAGATTCATAGGACTCCTTTCGTTAAAAGAGAAATTACTCAAATTTGGCGAAAGTAGCCATTACAATCGACCTCGCAGATTGGAGTCACGCCATTCGCCCGCAGACGGATCAATCTAGGAATTTCAACCGCGAATTTACGCTATCGACCTATCGCCCAGGCCCGCCGAAAAATTGTTCGCTTGGATTTTTTTCGGGCTGAGCTAAAGTCATCGGCATGGACCAAGTTTTCTATGTTTTATCGCAGCCCTTTACCTGGGGGTTGGTTGTGGGATTGTTTATGATGGTGATGACCTGGCGCTTGATGCACAAGGATGTTTCTATGCTCCGCTCGGATAACAAACGCCTGCTCGAGGAAAGCCGCGAATTGCAAAGCCACCTGAGCACTCAGCTGAAAATCAATGCCTCTGGCAATGCCCAACTTGAAAAACAGCTCGAAGAACTCAAGGAGCAGAATGAAACGTTGCGGATGAATTTGAATACCGCCCAGCAAAAGCCGGGCCGCGCTGAACGCCGACAGCTTGAAGTTCTAGAAACAGCAGCCAGCACCATGCGTGAGCAAGCACCCGGATTTGCCCCAGCCTGGGAAAAGGCCCTGCGCGATGCCGAAGCCGGCCAAAAAGAAGCCGAAGGCGGATTCAAAAAATTAATACGCAAAGTGATGCCCAGCCGAAAGACATCCCCCGTCATCTCCATGGATGAGAGCGCCATTCAAGACATCGAAAAAAATCTGGAGAATGATCCTAATAACGCTTAGGAAGTGCCTTTCTTTGCCAAATCCATTGGCTTCTTACTCTTGATTCTTTCCCGTCCCCGTGCTTTTCTCTCCGTCGTCTGCACGGCGGAGGTCTAAACCGCTGCCCCGCACTTATCTCAACCCAATCAATCACTATGAAAATTGTCGTCGCATACTCAGGAGGTCTGGATACCTCAGTTCTTCTTCTTTGGCTCAAAGAGAAATACAACGCAGAAATTATCGCCTACTGCGCAGATGTCGGTCAGGGCAATGAGCTGGATGGCCTGGAGGCCAAAGCGCTCAGCACCGGTGCCAGCAAGTGCTACATCGGCGACCTCAAAGAGGACTTCGCCGCTAATTATATTTACCCGATGTTCCAAGCCAACGCCCTCTATGAAGGCCGTTATCTGCTAGGAACCTCCATTGCCCGTCCCTGTATCTCCAAAGGAATGGTGGATGTCGCCATCGCAGAAGGTGCGGATGCCATCGCCCATGGTGCCACAGGAAAAGGAAACGATCAAGTGCGCTTCGAGCTATCCGTCGCCGCTCTCGCCCCCGATATCAAAATGATCGCCCCATGGCGCGATGCCGAGTTCCGCGCCCAGTTCCCTGGTCGTGCCGAGATGATCGCCTACGCTGAAGCCCACGGCATTCCCTGCGCCGTATCCGCTAAAAAGCCCTACAGCACCGACCGCAACCTCCTTCACATCTCCTTTGAAGCCGGCGCGCTCGAAGACACCTGGTATGACGCCAGCGGTGAGCGCGATCGCGATATGTATGTGCTTTCCGTTTCTCCAGAAGAAGCGCCAGACACCCCGGAATATGTTGAATTTCTCTTTGAAAAAGGCGACATCGTCGGTTTGAAATACGATGACCTAGATGCCATTATCACTGACCTTGGCGACTTCAAAGTAGAAGGCGAAAAAGACGGCTACACCCTACTCAGCCCTTACGGCGTCATGCGTGTGCTTAACTTCCTCGGCGGCAAACACGGCATCGGCCGGGTGGATATCGTCGAGAACCGCTTTGTCGGGATGAAGTCACGTGGAATCTACGAAACTCCCGGAGGAACCATCATCTTGGCCGCCCATCGCGACATGGAAACCTTAACCATGGATCGTGAAGCCCAGTATGTGCGCGATGACATCATCGTCAAGTATGCGCAGTTGATTTACAACGGATTCTGGTTTGCTCCTGAGCGTGAGGCGATTCAAGCGCTCGTGACTTCCACCCAACGGACGGTCAGCGGTGAAGTCCGACTGAAGCTCTACAAAGGCAACTGCATTCAAGCAGGTCGCCGCTCCCCACTCTCACTCTACAGCGAAGATGTCGCTACCATGGAAGGAGGAGCCGAAGAAGCCTACAACCAAGATGACGCCTCTGGATTCATCGCTCTGAATGCCCTGCGCCTCAAGGCCAGTGCGCGCCAGGGATCTGAAGCTTAAATCTCATCCTACTCCATGGACGAAGCCGTTATTTATACCATCCTTGGTGAAGCTGGATTCACCAAGATGGTTGCCGCTTTTTACAAGCGCATCAAAACCGATGATTTGATCAAGCCTATGTATCCTGAAGAGGATATGGCGGGGTCAGAAGAGCGCTTGCGCGATTTTCTCTTGTTCCGATTCGGTGGCGATCCACGCTACCAAGCCAAACGCGGCCATCCGAGGCTACGGATGCGCCACGCGCCCTTCCCCATCGGTGAAGCCGAGGTGGAACGCTGGCTCAAGCTCATGAACGAGGCTATGGTCGAAACCAAGGTGCCCGAGTCCATTCAGATCGAGCTACGCACGTTCTTCACCATGGTGGCCAACAACATGAAAAACCAGTAAACCCGCTCGCTAAACACATGTTTGATCACTAGAAAAAGTGGCGCGGAATCACTTCCCGTGCTATTAATCTCGCCATGGACAAACAGATTTTCTTTGTTATCGGGTTTATCGCCCTCTATTTTGCACTGCAGCTGTGGATTCTCCCTGCCTTGGGAGTGCCCACATGAATGTCGAGTAAACGTTCCCAGTCTGGGAACCAGGAGTCCAGCCAAACGGATAAAGATAGCAAAAAGAACTCAACGGCCCCCACCTGAGGCACCACGGGATGTCCTCCGGGTGAGGACAAATAAATCAGCCTATTTTCAGCCTATTGGCCCAAAAATTCCATCACCTGTTTCAGGGATGGAATTTTTAGTTTGCCGGAGGGGTCTTCGACGACAAATACGACGCGTGACGTGGTATTGTGTGCCACGATATTAGCGAGATAGCGTCCCGGCTTAAGTCTCTTTTTATCCATCGTTGCCGAGAGTTTCACCTGATTCGTTTTCTGAGCAAAAATATTGGAGGGCTGTTGGCCAGGTGCCATCACCTCCCCATTTTCTTTACAGGCAAAGGCATTGATGATGAGCAGATGGTGAGGGGTGTAGAGACAAAGGTGCCGCAGGCAAGCCTGCGGCACGTGGGTTAAATTTGCATTAGTCTTACGGCTCAATAATGGCGTAATCTCCATCCTTGCGGCGGTAGAGGATCTGAGTGACGTTCCGGCGCTCGTTGTTATAAACCACAAATGGCTTTTCTGAGAGCTCCAGCTCCAAGATGGCATCCTCTTTGAGCATCGTCTTCAGACGATAACTTTCGCGGTGAATAATCATAGGCTCCGGATCATGGGTGAGCTCTTCGGCATGATCTAAATCATCGAGAAAATCGGAGGAAAATACTTTTTCGTCCAAATGTTTAATTGTATCCTGACGTCTGTTCGGGCGCTGCTTTCTGAGCAGGCGGGTTTTATGCTTGCGCATGCGGCGAGCAATCTTCGAAATTGTATCATCGATCGAGGCATACATATCTTTGCTCTCACTTGAGGCCTCGATGGTAATGTGGTTGGCACAAAAGAGAATAATTTCCACAATGTGGCGGTTTTTCTGCACATCGAGGATGGCCTTGGCCTCGATAATTTTCGGGTAATCAAGGTGCAGTCCTTGAATTTTTTTGGTCGCATAGTCACGGAGTGAATCGGTGACTTTTTCGTGACGAACAGTCACGGTGATGGGTGTGTTTGCATTTACTGTTTGCATCTATTTTTTCCTTTCTTGTTTAGGTTTGTTGTTCATTTTATTTCGTTCCGTTCAGAGTGGGAGAAGGTAAGGTAGAGATCATGAAAAACTCATAACTTGTTTCTACGATTAACAATCTAGGGCAGAGGGGAAGTTTTTAAAGCACAAAGTCCTCTCCAAGGTAATATTTTCTGGCAATGGGGTCATTGGCGATGTCTTTGGCCTCTCCTTCGAGGATCAGTTTACCCTCGTGAAGCAAGTAGGCATGATCGACAATGTGCAGGGTTTCGCGCACATTGTGGTCGGTAATGAGGATGGAAAGCCCGTCGTTATCACGTAAATCACGGACAATATTCTGGATATCACCCACGGCGATAGGGTCAACGCCGCTGAATGGCTCATCAAGCATCAGAAGGGTAGGATCGGTGCAAAGGGAGCGGGCAATGGTGAGCCGCCTCTTTTCCCCACCCGAGAGCGCAAGCGCCTCTGACTTTCTGATATGGGTGATGCTGAAGCGCTCAAGCAGCTCGTCGGCACGTATTTTTCGCTGCTTGCGACTCATCCCTTTTTTTGTTTCGAGCACGGCGAGAAGGTTTTGCTCCACGCTCAGGTGACGAAAAATAGATTCTTCCTGTGGCAGGTAGCCCATCCCCAGCCGCGCCCGCTTATGCATCGGCATCGTAGAGATATCTCGCCCACCAAAGCGCACCACACCAGCGTCCGGAGGAATGAGTCCGGCGATCATGTAGAAGCTGGTCGTTTTACCCGCTCCGTTAGGACCTAAAAGACCCACAATTTCGCCCTCGCGCACACTGAGGTTCACTTTATTAACGACGGTTCTGCCGCCATAACTTTTCATAAGTCCATGCGCTTCTAGCAGACATGGGGCAACACGCCGTGACTCAGTGCCAACGTGAATGCAGTCCTTGTTTTTCGTAGGTATGGCTTGGGGCATGATATCGTGAAATGAGTTGGGCCTGGATGGTTAATGGGAATAGTGCAGACTAACTAATCGTTAAGGGTTTGGTGTTTGGGGTTTAGACGATTGGGTTTTTGTTTTGCTTGTATCGATTTGCATTTCCCATTTGCCCGTGGTAACCAGCTTGCCATTTTTCAACATCCGAATGTATTGGCCGGCAGCCATCGATGCTAGGTATTGGTTAGGGCCATATTGAATGCGCGGCAATCCGCCACGGAGAATCATCTCACCCGTTTTGGCATCGTAGCTAGCGGTTTCCGCCGTGGCGATAAAGGTTTTGCCGTTTTCATCTTTGCTTTTCACTCGCACCTTACCGATGGCGACAATCCGTTTGAGATCACCAAATGATTTCGCCAGTGAGTCTTCTTTGTTTTCTTCGGGCTTGGGAGCTGGGGCCTCTTTCTGGTCTTCAGGCTTGGCAGCCGCAGGCTCGCCACCGGCAGGTGCTGTGGGTTTTTGATCGAGAAAGACCTTGAGCTCCTGACTACAGCTCAACTCAAACCGAGCCTCGGTGAGCCGAACATTTTTGAGATACGCTAAAACTCCAGTGTCCGTGTCAAAGTAGAGCCCTCCATCACATTCCACTTTGAGTAACTGGGGAGGTTCGGGGGGGGCTTCTTTTGTTGTCGCATCCTTTTTTGAAGCTGGCTCGTTTGAAGCCGGAACCGGTTTCTGCGGCCCTTGATCCACTTGAGGCGTTCCCGTAGCTTGCACAAGCTGCGCCTCTTGACCAATCCCCTGAAGAAAAGACCCCATGGTGGCATCCGCTGAGCGAATCAGTTGTTGTTCCTCTTCCAGTATTTGGGCCGTCTCCTGCTGTTTACGATGAATGACATCTGTGCTTGGCTGCACTAACTGATCGAGTTCAGTGAGTTGTGTCTCGGTGAGTCGTGCCGGAGGCTCTGCCATCACGCTGGTGCTCAGAGTGGTGGCGAGGGTGGTGATCAGGGCGCCCTTACGAGCTACAGTGCGGACCATGGATGGGGAGGAATGAGTGGGGTTCAGCTGCATGGCAGAGGAGGTTGGTGGTGGATTAAGAATAAATTCTGTGGTGGCGGGGCCGATAAGAAACCCTCGCTTGCTGTTCCAGTGAAAGATCAGGCCTTTGCCGGAGGCTTTAAAGCTGTCGCCACGCACGGTGACTGCCTCGCTGGCGTACAATGTGGAATTTTTCTGGTCATAGATGGCGTGGCGCATCTCGGCATGAGCTTGCACCTTAGCGCCTTTTTCGTAGAGCTCAATGGTGACATTTTCCCCATCGATTTTATGGCTATCCACGACGGTTAGCTTATCCGCTGTGAGTAGGGAACTCGGATTAAAATCCTTATCGTAACGTGGCAGCCGCACTCGTTGAAGAATGCTGCCTTCTGGGAGGATATCCAGCGAAGGGAAAGCGGATTTGGTTTCACTTTCATCCTGGGGCGGGGCCTCTTCTTTGGCTAAAACACCCGGACTCGATGCAAGCAGACTCACCCCTGCCGCCATGGTCATGAACCGCAACGGCTTACAAAATGGAGGAGATCTGAACAAGGGGAAAGTTGGGATTTGGATTGAAAATGGGAATGTAAAATCAGAAAGTCTTAAACGCTACCATGTGCCGCTTGATGCACCGCAAGCAAACGAACAAGTGTGGCTTCGATTTCATCCAGAGGGATTTGATTGGGCCCATCTGAGAAGGCTTTTGCCGGGTTGATGTGCGTTTCCATGAATACGCCATCCACTCCCGTAGCCACTGCCGCACGGGCGAGAACGGGGGCAAGCTCGCCATCTCCGCCCGTGGTGCCGCCAAGCCCTCCGGGACGCTGCACAGCATGGGTGGCATCGAAAATCACCTTCAGCCCCATATCGCGCATCCAGTAGAGCGAGCGCATGTCAGCCACCAAGTTATTGTAGCCAAACGAAGAGCCACGCTCCGTGATGTAAAAATCTTCACAGCCGAAATGGTTCAGCTTAGTGGCGATGTTACCCACGTCCCATGGGGCGAGAAACTGCCCCTTTTTGACGTTGAGCGGTCGGCCTGTTTTAGCACAAGCTTCCAAGAGATCGGTCTGCCGACACAGAAAAGCAGGGACCTGAAGGAAATCGACGGTTTCAGCGGCGATTTCAGCTTCACTGGCTGTGTGAACGTCAGTGGTGACAGGGATACCCAGCTCTTTTCCAATTTCGCCGAGAATCCGGCATCCCTCGACGACACCCGGGCCGCGGAAGGAATCGACGGATGTCCTGTTCGCTTTATCGTAAGACGCTTTGAAAATAAATTGGATACCTGTGCGGTCGGCGATCTCCTTGAGAGAACGGGCCATTTGCCATGCAAAATCCTCCGTTTCAAGGGCGCAGGGGCCGAGGATAAAGAAAGGGGCGGCGGGGTCGATTTTAAGATTACCTATTTGACTCATAATTAGCAGAGATTGCTACCCAAGTTAGGCACGGATGCAGGATATGGCACGTAAAAATTCCGTTTAATTGGAATTATTATTTGGGGGTTCAAGCCAACAAGCCGAATTCCAATGGGGTGCCAGAGCTCTCACCTACGCCTTCTCCAAAAGAATTGCGCTAAGCCCCATTTCAAACCCAGGCGCGAGGCTGACAGAGGATGCCAATACCCGAACCGAATAATATCCCGGGCTTGGATCGGGAATCAGCAACGGAATAGCCACCAACCCTGGAAGCTCTTGCGGAACGGTATATCTGGCCACCTGGTTTTCTTGCTCCTTTTGAGATGAGCGAACTTCAATGGAAAAATCACATCGGACCTGAATCATGTAAAAGGTCACCAAGAGATCACCCTTGTGTGTTTCAGGGATTCGCAGAACAACCTCCCATCCCTCCCCTTCTTTCGCTGACCCTCGATTTGAGCTCGTCAGCCCCCGTTGCGGCTGCACCTCAGACCCCCCCGCCCTATAAGTAATCGTCTTTTTTTCCTCAACAAATTCAGTAAATTTACCAAGTGCGAGAATATTGCGGATATACGACCCCCCTTTCATCAGCAACCTCTCCGAAGAGGCCGGGGCGCCTGTGACCACGGTCCAGTCAACCGTTTTCGCACCATCCAGCTGAATATTCACCGGGTGATTTTTGGTCAGCAGAAGGTCATAGCTCTTAGTTTCCTGCAAGATCGCCATCGCCTGACCAGAACCAGACACAGCGCCGCCCTTAGTTGAGGCTCCTGAGGAATCATCTCGAAAGACTAAGATGAGAATTAAAATCACCAACAAACAAATCACAGTCCCAGCAGCTGCCAGTAACAACCGTCGCCCTTTTGGCTCCCCTGATGCCTTCGGCCGCTTGGCTGCTTTAGCTGGCTTAGATGGCTTGGTCGATGTTGACTCCGAAGTCACCCTCACAGCCTCTGAGATTTTTGGTTTCTGAGGATCCGGCGCATCGGGCACATCCACAGCCTGAGTCACGCCGGGGACATTGGGCGAAGGGGCTTTGAGCTTAATGGCATGCAGAGCCTGCATCGCCTCCTGGCTTGATGCTGGCCGCTGATCGGGAGATCCGGCAACGAGCCACATCACCCAATCTGCAAATTCCTGCTGCACCCCCTGCACGTAGGTGTTCAAATGGGGCAATCCACCATCCCTATAAGCTTGCGCACACTCTTCCTGCGATTTGCCAGCGTAAGGATGCCCTCCCACCAAGGCGATGTAACAAAGCTGACCCAAGGTGAATAAATCAGACTGACTATCGGGCTCCTGAGTATAACCCAGCAACTCCGGCGCCATCAGCACGGGGTCCGCCATGATCACATGAGTGCCGCAAATCATCGCAGAAATACGATCCAATCCAAAATCTACAATGATATACCTGTGCCCACCCCGGACACGGGAAAGACGCTTCACTGAATCCGCCCGCAGGGCGCCATGAAACAAGCCTGACGAATGAGCCGCATGCAAGGCGTCCAGCAAATCGCAAACCATGTTGTGCACCCCCACATAGTTCAAGGCTCCCTGTGAAAGTCGGTCAACTAGCGACTCACCCTCAATGAGCTGAGTCACCATGAAATAGCCTTCATCATTTTGGGCTATATCAAAAATCGTCAGTAAATTGGGGTGCTGCAAGGCACAAAGCTTCCCCGTATACTGGGAAAACCCTTCGAGCCTCTTCTTGCTTTGTCCCGCTTCAAAAGTTCGGAATACCACCTTTCGCTGAAGCGTCGTATCCTGCGCCAGATACACAGAACCCAACTGATCTTTCTCAATGAGACTAGTGATTTGATAGCGTTCTGTCATAGTGTTTTGGAGTGTATAGGTAACAGATATTCACCCGAATACTTGTCTATGCTAGCAAACTTTCACCCCCATGGCACGCTTGAAAATGAAGAAATTAGCGTTATCTGAAGTCCTGATTCATCCTCACACCGCAAGTCATAAGCCATCACCCCGAAACACCGTAGAAAGCACGACAACCAGCAAAAGACTGAGCACCGCCGCCCCAAGGCCAATCATCAGCCGTGTGTTTTTGGGCAAACTCTTGAATTGATCCAATACCGATGATTTCTCCGGCGGCACAAAAACGGTCACAGACTGCGAAATAGGAGTGGGCTCATGAGCCGCCACCTCGGCCACAGCCTGAGTCAGGCCAGCCACATTTGGCATGGGCGCATTCAGTGAAATTTTCTGTAGCGTAGCAAGCGCATCACTTGCCGAGGCTGGACGCCGCTCAGGCTCACTGTCCAGCAACACCATAATCCAATCTGCAAAATCCTGTTGCACCCCATCTGCATACTCCTTGAGGTCCGGCATCCCGGCATTGCGATACACCTGGGCACATTCTTCTGGAGAGCTTCCTGACATGGGATGACCTCCAGCCAAACAAGTATAACAAAGTTGCCCAAGAGCAAAAAGATCAGAACGGGCATCCGCCTCACCCTGACCATCGAGCAACTCGGGCGCGGTCAACACAGTGTCACCCAGAACATCACTCCGCCCAGTCAGCATTGATGAAATTTTCTCCAAGCCCAAATCCACGATCAAATAACGATGCCCGCCCCGCACACGCGCCAGCCGCTTGACTGAATCAGACCGTAACGCTCCATGATACAACCCCACACCATGCATGGAATGAAAAGCATCCAACAAATCAGTCACCATATTATGCACCCCAACCTGACTCAGCGGCCCCTGCAGAAGGCGATCAAGCAATGACTCAGCCTCAATAAACTGAGTCACCATAAAACACCCTTCATCATTCCGATCAATATCGTAAATGGTCAACAAATTAGGATGCTGCAAGGTACAGAGCCGACCTGTGTATTGGCCAAAACTCGCAGAAAGATTATTCTTTTTCTTCGTGTCCGAACCCGCCTGAAATTTCCGATACACCACCTTCCTCTGAAGCGTGACATCCAAGGCCATAAAAACCTCTCCAAGATGATCTTTTTCAATGAGGCTCGTAATTTCGTATCGGTTGGACATAACGGGAAGGAATAACTGGAGTGCATGGGGAGAATCGAACACCTGACTGGGCAACGACAACGATCACCCCCGCTGACGTTTAAATATAGCAAAACACTCGAAAAATAGCACGTTCCAAAATTTTAAATTATAGAAATTATAACAAAACTCAAAAACATCACCCATCAAAAAACCCCAAAGACCATTCGGCACCTTGGGGTTTTGAAAGTTGAGATAAGGAATGTTCCTTAGAGGCCTTTGTATTTGCCCTTGAGGCGGAGCTGCGCGAAGGACTTGGCAAGAGTGGCTTCGATGAGAGCCACCTCTTCAAGGTCGTGGTCGTGGTCGAGGTTAGCGAGCTGCTCTTCGGCACGCTTGATTGCGGCTTCTGTGGCAGCTTCGTCGATTTCAGCCTCACCTGCAGCCATATCCGTGAGGACAAGGACACGCTCTTGAGTCACTTCCGCAAAACCTGTGCCGATGGCGAGAGCTTCTACTTTACCCTCAGTATGATAGCGAAGCTCACCGGGGACCAATGAAGTCACCAGAGCGGCGTGCATTTCCAACACACCCATCTCACCCTCGGAACCAGGGAGATAAACATCCGTGACTTCGCCTGAGAAGATTTTCTTATCGGGTGTTACGATTTCGAGCTTGAGCATTATAGCAGTTAATAGTTAAGTTACATTTAAGATATTCTCATTTCCTTTGCACAATGAAAGGATAAGTATAAGCCATTTTTTGCAATCCCGTGATCAGTGATGCTATCAAGTTCATTTTTAACCATCGCACAAATCAGAGCTAACACTTGCGGCCCTAATTTTTTGGAGTCTTCTTTTTCCCAAGCCAAAAACTGATTTAATGTCTCTAATCCCGCATTTATGACACAATCAGTGAAATCATGCTGGTTTGGAGCATGTAAACGCTTTGCCAAATACCAAGTATGCCAAGAAACGGTCTTATATACATCTACACTGCCCTCATTCAATTTCAACTCTCTTACATGCATTTCATGATGAGCTAGAGCATCTAGACGAGCTTGATGAAAAGGCTCCGCCACGATAGCAACATCGAAAGCTTTGCCATGCTTATCTTTTAGACGCGCATCTAATTTGTCGAATAAGATTTTCTGCCCCGCATGAACGATTAAATTTCCGTCCTTAGTAATAACTGACATTAAAAATAGTATAAGCTTTTATGAAAAATGCTTTTTCTCAACAAAGACTCTTCTTATCAATTTACACCCCAGCTACTTCCTGCAGCTTTGAATATAGAGTGTTTGATGTGCTATTTGTAAAATCGTCTGGAACATGGGGTATCTGACGAATTGTGCGCATTGAAACCTCCTTTGAAATTTCTTCTCTCTCGAGAGTAACCTCCGCTAGAGTAGCTGAACGATATTCTTTTTGATTTTCCATGATTTTTTAGTGTTAATGTATTTATATAATTACTGCCTGATTAACGATCAGGGCGAACTGTTAACCCCTCGCTGTGTTCGAGTCAACAGAATATCTTGTATTTTTCAATATGAAAACTATTTTTATCCATGATCGACGGTGTCGAGACCGCCCTTCATGTAGAAGTTACTTTCTGGCACATCATCGCAGTTACCTGCGAGAATTTCGGAGAATCCTTTGATGGTGTCGTCGATGGTAACATACTCACCCTTAGTGCC
>Ga0256845_1000484_pt1 | contig 37471 bp, 33 predicted proteins | sample RiftiametaG_FD_189101 | JGI IMG/M metagenome (GOLD analysis project Ga0256845, IMG submission 189101) | Tube worm associated microbial communities from hydrothermal vent at the East Pacific Rise, Pacific Ocean - Riftia | ecosystem: Host-associated > Annelida > Integument > Unclassified ...
GTTTGAATCAAACAACCGTTGTTGTTTTGCGAGCGCAAAGGTACTCACTCTTTTCTTATAAACATCCCTTATTCAACAGAAAACATAACTTAATTATAACTTTAATTTTATAACTCTTATTTACAGTCTTTTAGTAGTTACTAATAATTCAACTTTTATGAAACAAGAATCTCATGACATCTATTATACTAATCAAATTACCTACAATCGCATTAAATTTGTTGAATTGATTTCAGTAAATAAAAGTATTTTATTTATACCTTATATATAATATAGATTAATATCTTTTTCTGTGAGGGGGGCAAATGATAGCTTTTTGAAACCAACTTTAAATAATGTATATTATACGTGCAACTAACAGAAGTACTTTATTTTTGTTGGCTGATAAAACTTTAAAGGAAGACCCAGTACCCTTTTGTAGGGGATACAGCCAAAGAAAATTACACCAAAATTTACGCCATTATATAATAAGCTATAAATTATTTCCACAAAATTCTAAACGTTAAATCATGCTCTAACCTATTAGAAACTCCTACATAATTTGAACCTACAGACTCTATCTGAGATTTAGTATTAAAATACTCTATTCTTGATAAATAAGGTTGATACATTAGTTGACCAACAAACTTTTTATTTAATCTGAACTCTAGACCCAAATTGACTCCGTATCCCCATCCGGAACCTGACGTTTTTTTAGTAATATTATTAGTTACATTATGTGCAGAGTAAGAGTTATAGATCCATTTTTCATCAGCCATTTCAAATATCAATTCCTCCATACGCCAAGAAAGAAATAAACCTTGTACTCCTATAATAAATCTGACTTTATCACCGTCAAATATATAATCTAAATTAAATTTCCCATTAAACCGCCCCTCTTTTCCAATAATATTTCCCACTTTATATTGATCTTGAGAAGTTTGGTTCCCTGGATCGAACAAACGAATAGTGTAATTTGTTTGAACTTTAGGTTGACTAAAGTTTGCATCTATATTTGCTTGTAAATTAGGAGTTACAGCATAACCAATTAGAACACCATAATTAATTGCTGGTGTATATTTAAAATTATCATTATATTCATAGAATTCAAAATCTTGATTATCTAATAATTGATATAATTGCTGATGAATTTGTTGATTAGAAAGCAAAGTTGACAACTCTTGCTGATACGATCCTGTATGCCTTTTAGCATAATGTTTGTTTGCAAATTTTACCCCAATATTCATTCCTACAAAAAATTTTTTTTCTTGAGCAAGTAGTGTTATATTTGTAAATAAAAAAAGTGTTACTAGTAATTTTAATTTCATATCAATAATTTATGTTAACAAATGTACAAAATATTGCTGTATTAACATCAGGAGGAGATTCACCAGGAATGAATGCATGCATAAGAGCAGTTGTTAGGGCTGGAGTATATCACAATATTAAAGTTTTTGGTGTTATTGATGGCTTTAATGGATTGATTGATGCTAATTTTAAAGCCATGGATTATCATTCTGTTTCTAATATTATTTCAAGAGGTGGTACTGTTTTAGGTACAGAACGAAGCGAACGTTTTTTTAAAAAAAAACATAGAGAAATTGCAGTTAAAAATTTAAAAAGTAAAAACATTAATACTATAATTGTAATAGGTGGCGATGGTTCATATAAAGGCGCTAAACAACTAAATAAAGATTTTGGAATACAATTCATAGGGATACCAGGTACTATAGATAATGATATTTACGGTTCTAACTATTCAATTGGATTTGATACCGCATTAAATAATATTATTGACTCAATAGATAAGATTAGAGATACTGCATCATCTCATCATAGAATATTTTTAGTAGAAGTAATGGGTAACACTTCAGGTATACTAGCATTACATTCGGCTATAGCGTCAGGAGCAGAAGATGTATTTATACCAGAACGTAAAGAAGATTTGGAAATTTTTGAAACAAAGATTAGAAAAGCACTGTTAGCTAAAAAATCAAGTATCATCATAGTTTCTGAAGGAGATCAAATGGGAGGCGCAAAAGAACTCTATGACTTTCTAAAAGGAAAAAAATTACATAGTAAAGTAAGAGTATCAATTTTAGGCCATTTACAGAGAGGTGGAAACCCAAGTTTTAAGGATAGAATGCTGGCTACACAGTTTGGATCAAAGGCTATAGACATGATTATCAATAACGAAATAAATCAGTTTATTGGTACAAGTAAAGGTGAAATTTATACTTATGAACTCATTGAGAACACAACAAAAGTAATTCCTAAAAACATAGATTCATTAAACTTAATAAAAAAGCTATCTATTTATTGAACACTCTCTAAACCTAGTAATAAAACATTCTAAACTACAATTAAGTCCAATTGGTTAACGTACTTAGTCATAAAATCAATATTCTTCTATTCTTTATATCATATTTTCATGAATATATGACAAAACAATTTAATTTTGTGAAAAATAAATTAAGATGAAGAAAGAGATAGCAAATTATTTTTTTTTAATTATTGGAAGTTTTATACTTTCTTTAGGAGTTGTAGGCTTTTTAAGTCCTAACCAAATAGCTACTGGTGGAACTGCAGGGATAGCAATTATTTTAAATTCAATATTCGAATTACCTATTGGAGTATTATTTTTCCTCATCAACATTCCGTTACTAGCCATTGGATTAAAATTTATAGGAAGACAATTTGCAGTAAAAACGGTCATAGCCATTGCATTAATGACGATTTCCATTGATTTATTGAAGGAATTCATTCAAATCAAGCCATTAAGTAATGACCCATTGCTAGCTACTTTATACGGAGGAATATTAGTAGGAATAGGTCTTGGTTTCATTTTTAAAGGAGGAGGTTCTGCAGGTGGCGGGACTATTATAGCTAAAATAGTAGCTTCAAAATCAGAGCTAAAACCAGGACTAGTCATTTTAATTTTAGATAGTATTGTGATATTATCATCAGCAATTGTATTTAATAGTTTAGAATTAGCTCTATGGAGTTTGATTAGTATTTTCGCTACATCAAAACTTGTAGATCTTGTTTTAACTGGTCGTTCCAACGAAAAACTTGTCCATATTTCATCTTTTAAAGAACTTACTACATTAGGAACACTTATCCATGAACAATTAGGAATTAAAGGAACCATAGTAAAAGGGAACGACCTAAGCGGAACGGAAAAAAAAGATGTTATTTATATTGTAATCAATTCAAATAGAATAAATATGATAAAACAACTCGTTATTTCTTATGATGAGAATGCTAGAATGATAATCACGGAAACGAAGGAAATTTTAGGTAAAAATTAAATTACATAATTGTAATAAGTTGATTATGAAAACTAAGTTAAGACAAAAATATAAAAACCTAAGAACCAATCTTTCAACAGAAACTAGAGATAATTACTCGAGAACTATTTTTGATATAATTATCTCTAATTTTGATTTGAAAAATCAAAATATTAGTATTTTTTTACCGATAGAAAAATTTAATGAAATCGATACATGGCACCTTATTGATCAGATTGATGCTAACTTTTATCTACCAGTCGTAAAGGATAAAGAACTGAAACATATTCAATTTAAAGATAAGACTCAATTAAAACTAAGTAGCTGGGGAATTAAAGAGCCAATTTATGGAGAAGAAGTAAGGCCTGAAAAATTTGACTTTGTAATTGTACCTCTTCTAGCTTATGACACGATTGGAAATAGAATAGGATATGGTGCTGGATTCTATGATAAATTTTTAGTTCATTGTAACCCAAGTTGCAAATTCATAGGTGTAAGTTATTTTGATCCTGAAACTGAATTAATCGACATATTCCCTACAGATATTGCCATACATTATTGTGTAACACCAAATGGAATCCTAGCTTTTTAAAAAGTGTCCATCAAATGCAAGGCGCCCGACACTTACTAATTTTACTATTTGTACCTAGTTTATTAATGACTATTTTTGTATTAGAATTTTTTTGGTTAGCCAGAATTGAGTTATTATTATTGATTGGTTTAATATTTGTAATCTTCAAAAAGAAATCTTAATTTTAAAAACTAAATAACTATTATGAAAACTATACTAACATTCTTATCACTTTTTACTTTAACATTATCCATTGCACTATCTCCAAGAGCAGATCATAGTATATGGAATACGCTGCTAAAAGAAAATGTTACAACTACTGGAAAAGTAAATTATAAAAACTTGAAAATCAATAAGAATTCAATCTCAAAATATTTACAGGAGTTAAAAAACCATACACCTGGAACAGATTGGTCAGAAGAAGAAACAATGGCTTATTACATAAATATGTATAACGCTTACACCATACAATTTATTATCACAAAATATCCGGTGAATTCTCCGAAAGACGTTAAGTATAGTGGTAAAGATATTTGGGAATTAAAACTAGTTAAGATGGGTAATAAAAGTATATCACTAAACACTATTGAAAGTATACTGAAAGGCTATGGAGACGGTAGAATTCACTTTGCTATTAACTGCGGAGCAATTTCTTGTCCAAGACTAATGAATAAAGCTTGGGAGGCTAAAACCTTAGAATCAGACCTTACACGAATGACAAAAATTTTCATCAACGACCTAACTGCAAATATAATTAAAGAAAAAAAGGTTAAAATTTCTAAAATTTTCGAATGGTATTCACTAGATTTTAAAACGCCTAAAACTACTATTATAGATTTCATTAATATTTATTCGAAAGTACAAATAGACCCGAAAGCAAAAATAGAATACTTACCATACAACTGGAACTTAAATGAGTAATACACTACAAAAAAAAATGACCATTGCTGAACAAAACAAAGCACTTACCCAATTAGGGAAAACTAATTCTTTTGTTTCGGCACTAAAAGACATAAACTTATATCCGTTAAAACCGACCGATTTAGAAATTTTACAAATCAACCTAGGTTACTTATGTAACTTAGAATGTAATCATTGCCATGTTGATGCTTCACCAAGACGTAAAGAAATTACTACAAAAGATGTTTTAACTAAGTGTTTAGACGTAATTGATACCATTCAAACCATTCACACTGTTGATTTAACTGGGGGAGCTCCAGAAATGAATCCCGATTTTGAATGGCTATTGGAAGAGTTAGGTAAAAGAGATGTCGAAGTTTTAGTGCGTTCTAACTTAACCATTTTAGTAGAAGGTAAATTCAAAAATTACCCTGAATTATTGGCTAAACATAAAGTTACTGTAGTATCCTCCCTACCTTGTTATACAGAAGAAAATGTTGATGCACAAAGAGGAGATGGTGTTTTCACTAAATCAATTAAAGCACTACAGATACTTAATAAATTAGGTTATGGAACAAATCCAGAATTAAAACTACACTTAGTTTATAATCCTGGTGGCGCATCAATTGCACCAAATCAAGCTATACTACATAATGACTATACCATAGAATTAAAGGAAAAATACAACATTATATTTAATGACCTTTTCACTATTACAAATTTACCAATCAGTAGATTTTTAGAATATTTGATTGCAGAGGATAAACTTCAAACATACATGGATGTTTTAGCAAATAGTTTTAATCCAACTGCGGCACAAAATGTGATGTGTAGAAATACATTATCAGTTGATTATGATGGTAACATTTACGATTGTGACTTTAATCAAATACTAAAATTACAAATAGCAACTGAAAAAAGTAAAAACATAATGAACTTTAATTATGACGACATAAAAAACAGGCAGATTATAGTAAATCAACATTGTTTTGGATGTACGGCAGGTGAAGGTTCTTCTTGCCAAGGTGCATTAACTTAAAAATTATGAAAAATTTAATTTTAATATTAACTCTATTTATTTCGACTTTCACTATAGCTCAAGGGCCTAGAGAAAGTTATCATGATATGTTAAAGACATATTATAAAAATACAGTTCCTACAATACAGCCTGCAAACCTATATCAAAAAATGTTATCCAATAAAACCATTCATATTTTGGATACTAGAGAAGACATAGAGTACAGTATTTCGTCAATAAAAGGCTCAATCCAAGTAGGATATGATGAATTTGATATTAAATCTACGAACTCATTTGATAAAAATGCCATACTAATTGTTTACTGTACTATAGGAGCAAGAAGTGAAAAAATAGGTGAAAAATTATTAAAAGATGGATTTAAAAATGTTTACAATTTATACGGTGGTCTAATCTATTGGAAAAATCAAGGCTACACTATAATTGACTCTAAAGGTGTTATAACAAAAAGCATTCATGTTTACTCAAAAGAATGGGGTAAATGGTTAAGAAAAGGTACACCTGTATATTAACCACTAGACAAAATTCTCAATCACATTATTCAATTATATTAAAGACAATGCCGAAACAATTACTAATTGTATTTGTAAAAAACTTAACACTTGGAAAAGTTAAAACTAGACTGGCTAAGACCATTGGTAATGACAGAGCTTTTAAAATATACGAAGAGCTTGTTTTAATCACTGAAAACGCAACAGCAAATGTTAAGTTTGAAAAACATATTTACTTTTCGAATAATGTCATTAATTCAAAATGGATTACTGATAAAAAGTTTGTACAAACCGGTGAAGACATTGGTGAACGCATGTTAAATGCATTTAGAGATGGATTTACTAAAGGGTTTGAACAAATTATATTAATAGGTTCAGATCTACCCAATATCTCAGAGCAAATTATAAACTCAGGGTTTGAAGCCTTAAAACATAGTGAAACAGTGTTTGGTCCAGCACAAGATGGAGGTTATTATTTGGTAGGAATGAATAGATTATCCTCTACCCTTTTTCTAAACAAACCTTGGAGTCAGCCTAGCTTATTAAAAGATACTCTTTCAGAAATAAATGACTACTCGCTACTTCATGAGTTAAATGATATTGACACCATTGAAGATCTAAGAGAATCATTTCTTAACACCCAATTTAATTTTTAGTACAAGAAATAATTTATAACTTCAGGTTTTAAAATTATTTTTCATCTTAAACGGATTTTGATTTAATATGTTTAATCATTTTTGAATTAAAAAATTTGCAATTTTTACTTATTATGCACGCATAATTAAATATTTTTTTTGTATCTTGTCATTTCAAAATAGAAGATTAGAGATGAATAAAGAAGAATTGTTTGAGTTTCACATCAGAAATAACTGGTTCAAAATATCTAGGTATTATAATCAAATAGCTAAAGGGTATGACATGTCATTTTCATGGGGTTTTATTTTACTAAATATCGAGAAAGAAGGTACACCTAGTACTTCATTAGGTCCAAAAATGGGAATGGAGCCAACAAGTCTCTCCCGTACATTAAAGACCATGGAAGAGAATGGGTTCATTATCCGAAAAGCAGATAACATAGATAAAAGAAAGTCCTTAGTTTTTTTAACTGATAAAGGAATTGATGCAAGAAGAGAGACAAAGAGAATTGTTTTTGGGTTTAATAAAAAATTATACAGTTCAATACCCAAAGCAAAAATAAAGTCCTTTTTTGAAACAATGAATCAAATTGATAATATTCTAACAGATTTGTTAGAAGAACAAAAATAATTATGAATAGAAAAATAAAAAAAGTAGCCGTACTTGGTTCTGGCGTAATGGGGTCGGCAATTGCATGTCACTTAGCAAATGTTGGTTGTGAAGTTCTATTACTTGATATGATACCTAAAATATTATCAGAAAAGGAAAAATCCAAAGGTTTAACATTAGATAACAAAGCAGGAAGAAACAGTTTAGTAAATGGATATTTAAGTACGTGTTTAAAATCTAAACCTTCCCCTATTTATAAAAAAGAGTTTTCCTCAAGAATTAAGACAGGAAATTTTGATGATGATTTTGAAACTATCAGTACTTGTGACTGGATAATTGAAGTTGTTGTTGAGCGTTTAGATATTAAAAAAATTATTTTTGATAAAGTTGATAAATACCGTAGTCCAGGTACATTAGTCTCTTCAAATACATCTGGAATTCCAATTCATATGATGCTTGAAGGCAGAAGTGATGATTTCCAAAAACATTTCTGTGGGACTCACTTTTTTAATCCACCACGCTATTTAAAATTATTAGAAATTATACCTACGCCTAAAACGGATCAGTCTATAATTGACTTTTTTATGCACTATGGTGCACGCTTTTTAGGAAAGAAAACTGTTTTAGCTAAAGATACACCTGCATTTATTGCCAATAGAGTCGGTGTATATTCGATAATGAGTTTATTCCACGTTGTTGAAGAAATGGGATTAACTATAGAAGAAGTTGATAAATTAACAGGGCCCGTATTAGGAAGACCAAAATCTGCCACATTTAGAACATGTGACGTTGTTGGTTTAGACACATTAGTTCATGTTGCTAATGGTGTTAGAGAAAATTGTCCTGATGATGAAGAAAAAGATCAGTTCAAATTGCCAACTTACATTACAACCATGGTTGATAATAACTGGTTAGGATCTAAAACTAAACAAGGTTTTTACAAAAAAACTAAAGTAGACGGTAAAAAAGCCATTTTATCTTTAGACTTAAATACATTGGAATATAGAGAAAAGTCGAAAGCAAACTTTCCAATTTTAGCTCAAACCAAAACTATTGATGATTTAGTAACAAGAACTAAGATGTTATTTGGAGCTAAAGACAAAGCTGGTGAATTTTATAGAAAAACATTTTCTGGATTATTTTCGTATTCATCACACAGAATTCCAGAAATATCAGAAGAAATTTATAAACTAGATGATGCATTAAAAGCAGGATTTGGTTGGGAACTAGGTCCATTTGAAACTTGGGATGCTGTCGGACTAGAAAAAGGAATTAAAATCATGGTAAACCATGGTAAAACACCAGCTGCATGGATTACAAAAATGATAGAAGATGGACATACATCCTTTTATCAATTAGAAAATGGAATTAAAAAGTATTACGATCATAACTCGGGAACATACAAGGTAATTCCAGGAACTGAAAACTTATTGTTTATCGAAAACTTAAGAGATACAAAAACCGTTTGGTCAAATAACGATTGTCACTTAATTGATTTAGGAGATGGAATTTTAAATTTAGAATTTCATACTAAAATGAATACTATAGGCGGAGGTGTATTACAAGGTATCCAAAAAGGAATTGATTTAGCTGAAACAGAGTATAAAGGTTTAGTTATTTCAAATAACGGTGCTCATTTTTCTGCTGGAGCAAATGTTGGACTTATCTTTATGATGGCTGTAGAGCAAGAATATGACGAATTAAATTTTGCAATTAAACAATTCCAAGATACTATGATGCGTATTCGTTATTCATCATGTCCAGTTGTTGTAGCTCCACACAACATGGCCTTAGGTGGTGGTTGTGAAATGTCAATGCATGCTGATAAAGTAATTGCCCATTCAGAATTATACATGGGATTAGTTGAATTTGGTGTTGGTTTAATCCCTGGAGGAGGAGGAACAAAAGAATTTGCTAAACGCTTGTCAGATGAATTAACTACAGGAGATGTAAGAATTAATAAGTTCAGAGAGAAATTTTTAACTATTGGACAAGCACAAGTTTCAACTTCTGCCTATGAAGCATTTGACTTAGGCTACCTTAGAAAAGGAATAGATGAAGTTGTAGTTGACAAAGACTACCAATTAGTCAGAGCGAAAGAAGCTTGTTTATCAATTTATAATCAAGGTTATACTCAGCCGGTGAAAGAAAAAAACATTACCGTTTTAGGAGAAGAAGGTTTAGGAATCGTTTATGTCGGAGCAGATACAATGGCTCATGGAAAATACATCTCAGAACATGACAAATACATTTCAGAACAGCTAGGTTTTGTATTAGCCGGAGGAGACTTGTCAGGATTAAATGTTGTAGATGAACAATATTTATTGGATTTAGAAAGAAAAGCATTTTTAGATTTATGTACTAAGAAGAAAACTCTTGAAAGGATTCAGTCCATTGTAACTAAAGGAAAAATTCTAAGAAATTAATTTTTCACAGTAGAAAAATAAAAGTAAATATCAACTACTTAACACTAAAAAAATGACAACAGCATATATAGTAAAAGCATACAGAACAGCAGTAGGAAAAGCTAATAAGGGAGGATTTAGATTTTATCGTCCAGATGATATGGCTGCAGACGTAATCAAACATTTATTATCACAAGTTCCACAGTTAGATCATGAATTGATTGATGACATAATCGTTGGCAATGCTATGCCAGAAGCAGAACAAGGATTAAATGTTGGGAGATTCATTTCTTTAATGAGTTTAAATACTGAAAAAGTTGGAGGAATGACAGTGAATCGTTATTGTTCTTCAGGAATTGAAACTATGGCTATTGCTAAAGCAAAAATTGAATCAGGAATGGCAGATATTATTATTGCCGGAGGTACAGAAAGTATGTCAGCTATAGCAATGGGTGGATGGAGAGTTACTCCAAACTCTAAAATCTCAAAAGAACATGCTGATTGGTACTGGGGAATGGGAAATACTGCTGAGGAAGTTGCTAAAATGTATAACGTTACGAGAGAACAACAAGATGAATTTGCATTCAATTCTCACATGAAAGCTTTGAAAGCAATTAAAGAAGGGAAATTTGTAGATGATATTGTACCTGTTGACGTTACACAAGTCTATGTTGATGATAACGGAAAAAGAGCCGAGAAAAAATATACAATGAGTCAAGATGAAGGGCCACGTTTAGGAACAACAGTTGACGCATTAGCTAGATTAAATCCAGTATTTCAAGCAGGTGGAAGTGTCACAGCTGGAAATTCTTCACAAATGTCAGACGGTGCAGCTTTTGTATTAATGATGAGTGAAGAAATGGTAAAGAAATTAAATCTAGAACCAATTGCTAGATTAGTATCTTACAAAGTAGTTGGTGTTCCACCAAGAATTATGGGTATTGGACCAAAAGAAGCAATTCCAGCGGCAGTTGAAGCAGCAGGATTAAAAATTAGCGATATCGATTTATTTGAATTAAATGAGGCATTTGCCTCACAATCGGTAGCAGTTATAAAAGAAACTGGATTAAATCCTGACATTGTAAATGTTAATGGAGGCGCAATTGCATTAGGTCATCCACTTGGTTGTACAGGTGCAAAACTATCTGTTCAAGTTATGAATGAATTAAAGAGACGTGACCAAAAATATGGTGTGGTAACTATGTGTATCGGTACAGGTCAAGGCGCTGCAGGTGTAATCGAAATGATGTAAAAAAAATGATAATCAAATTATTAAATATCGGTGAAATTAAACAATTGAGGCATGAGGTATTATGGCCACATAAATCGTCAGCAGCATATTGCTTAATTGAACCAGATAGTATTGAGACTACTTTTCATATGGGAGCAGTTGAGAACAAAATAATTGTTGGTACTTCAACTTATTTGATTGAAAAAAATATACAATTTAATAGTGAAACTCAATATAGACTGAGAGCTATGGCAACCTCACCAAGTGTGAGAGGTAAACAAGTTGGACGTAAAATTATAGAAGCCTCACTTGAAAAATTAAAAAAAATGAATATAGACCTCCTTTGGTGCGATGCCAGATTAGAAGCCACTGGTTTTTATGAACGATTAGGCTTTAAAATGAAAGGGGAAATTTATAATGTTCCTGAAATAGGTCCACATAAATTAATGTATCTAGAATTGAAGTGAAAAAAGAAACACAAGAGCGCTTCGCTTCTAAACACAAGACTAAATATATGTTTTGAAAAAAATTTAAGGCATTTTATAAAATAATTAAACTAATAAAGAAATGGAAAAGAAAAAAGCAATTGTAGGAGGAGAATTTCTAATCAGAGATGTAGACTGTAATGATATATTTACACCTGAAGATTATACAGAGGAGCAAAGTATGATTGCTCAAATGTGTTTAGACTTCATCAATACAGAAATAACTCCAAACCTAGACAGAATAGATTCAATGGAAAAAGGTTTAATGCCATCTCTTCTTGAAAAAGCTGGCGCATTAGGCTTATTAGGCCTATCAGTTCCTGAAGAATTTGGTGGAATGGGAGTTGATTTTCCTACATCAGTTTTAGCAACAGAATATACTGGTAGAGGACATTCATTCTCTGTAGCCTATGGTGCTCACACAGGAATTGGAACTTTACCTATTTTATACTATGGTACGCAAGCTCAAAAAGAAAAATATATTCCCAAATTGGCTTCTGGAGAATGGAAAGCCGCTTATTGCTTAACTGAACCAGGATCCGGCTCTGATGCTAATTCAGGAAAAACAAAAGCAGTTTTGTCAGAAGATGGTAAGAACTATACAATTAATGGCCAAAAAATGTGGATTACAAATGGAGGTTTTGCCAATGTAATGACTGTATTTGCCAAAATTGGAGATGATAAAAACTTAACGGCATTTATTATAGATGCACATACTGATGGTATTACTTTAAACCCTGAAGAAAAAAAGATGGGTATTAAAGGCTCTTCAACTAGACAAGTCTTTTACAATAACGTTGTGATACCTGCTGAAAACTTATTAGGAGAAAGGAACAAAGGATTCAAAATTGCTTTGAACATCCTAAATATTGGTAGAATAAAGTTAGGTGCAGGCGTAGTTGGTGCAGCAAAAGCAACCATTAATCACTCTATAAAGTATGCAAACGAAAGAGAGCAATTTGGAAGAGCAATTTCAAAATATGGTGCCATTCGTCATAAGATTGCTGAACAAGTGATCAAAACATTTGCCGCTGAAAGTGCAAATATGAGATGTGCAGCAGATATTGACAATGCCATTCAATCCTTAATTGATGATGGCATGAGTAAAGAAAAAGCTACTCTAAAAGGAATAGAAACATTTGCTCCTGAATGTGCTATTTTAAAAGTTATTGGTTCTGACACATTAGATTATTGTGTTGATGAAGGCGTACAAATACATGGAGGTATGGGATATTCGGCTGAAAGTGCAGTTGAAAGAGGATACCGTGATGCAAGAATTAATAAAATATTTGAAGGTACGAATGAAATTAACCGTTTATTAACGGTTGACATGATTTTGAAAAAAGCAATGAAAGGCGAACTAGATTTAATGACACCTGCCATGGCAGTAGCTAATGATCTAATGTCTATTCCAGATTTTGAAGACCCTTCAACTGAATTATTCTCAGAAGAAAAAAAGTATATCAAAAACTTTAAAAAGGCAATTTTGATGGTAGCTGGAACAGCAGTTCAAAAATTAATGATGTCTTTATCTAAAGAAGAAGAAATTTTAATGAACGCAGCAGATATGATTAATGACACCTATGTAGCTGAATCATTATTATTAAGAGTTGAAAAAATGGCTAAATCAAAAGGTGAAGAAAATGTTGGTGTTTATATCGATATTGTAAAAACATATATTTATGATGCAGCAGACCGTATTAACAAAGCAGGAAAAGATGCCTTAATGGCTTTTGTAGAAGATGATGAATTAAGAATGATGTTAATGGGAATGAAACGTTTTACAAAAGTTACTCCATTTAACACTAAACAAGCAAGACAAAACATAGCTATTAAAGCGATAGATAAAAATCAATACTGTTTTTCTGATGCTATAAATAAATAGTCAATTTAAACAATTGTTATCAAAACAAAAAAAGCTTTGTGAATTCACAAAGCTTTTTTTGTTTGTATTATTTGTCCCGTCCTGAAATAGCGATACACTAAAACACAAGTGTAATGAAAGTATCAGAAAACATGGGTAATGTAAGGCGTACCCAAAAAGATTATTCGCTCTCTTTTAAACTTCAATTAGTTGAAGAAGTAGAGCAAGGATTTTTGACCAAATCTCAAGCCAAGCTTAAATATGGCATACAAGGAGACTCTACAGTAACAAATTGGTTGCAAAAATATGGTAACTTTGATTGGGAAAATCAAGCACCAAAAATTATGTCAAAAACTCCAGAACAAATAATACTTGAGCTTGAAGCTAAAGTTAAACTTCTTGAAAAACAGAAATATCGAGCTGAGCATCTTGCTGAACGTACGGATAAAAAGGTTATTATTTTCGACATGTTAGTTGATATGGCAGAAAAAGAATATGATATTCAAATAAGAAAAAATTACAAACCCGACTTATCGCCATCTTCAAAGAAGAACATAAAGAAACAATAGCTTCTACCTGTGATTTGCTCGGGGTAAACAGACAGGTTTATTATAGATCAAAAAAATCAAGACTACACAAGCAATCTGTTGCTCAAAAAGTTATTGTTTTAGTAAGGGAGACTCGTATGGTCATGCCTAGATTAGGAGGAAGAAAATTATACTATATGCTTAGAAATGAGATGTTCCTCTTAAAAGTTGGAAGGGATAAATTGTTTCGAATATTAAGAGTTAATCACATGTTGATAGTACCTAAGAGAAGTTATCATGTCACCACAGACTCTCATCATAGATTCAGAAAACACAGGAGTCTAATTAGTACAATTGAGATTGAGAAACCTGAGTCAGTCTGGGTCAGTGATATCACTTATGTTGGAACTAGGGAAAACCCTTCTTACTTAGCGTTAATTACTGATGCTTATTCTAAAAAGGTTGTGGGTTATGATGTGTCGAAATCTTTGTCAATGGAAGGTTCTTTAAGAGCACTTGAAATGGCTGTATTGAATAGAAAACATAAAGGACAATCATTAATACATCACTCTGACAGAGGTTTACAATACTGTTCAAATGATTATCAGAAAATATTAAAGCATAATAAAATTAGTCCCAGTATGACAGAGAAGTACGACCCTTACGAGAACGCAATTGCCGAAAGAATAAATGGAATTTTAAAGCAGGAATTTGGTATATCAAGAAAGATTAAAGACTTTAAGATAAAGAAGAAACTAATCAAAAATGCAATAAGTATATACAATACAAAAAGGCCTCACTTTTCTAACCATATGCTGACACCAATACAGATGCACGAACAAAATAAACAATACAAAACAAAAAACCTGAACAATGACATCATTGTTCAGGTTTAATTAATAACTTTAATCATTAAATAATCTGTATCGCTTATTTAGGACTAGACAATTTATATGTTTTTTTTAACCAAAGTACATTTCAAAATATTAAAAACAAGAATATTTCGATAGCAGTTTGGACTGAAAATAGAAAAGTTTTAAATTTTATCAAAATTATTGGTGAGTATAATTTCCAAATATCAGAAACACATTCAAACCCTAATCACATAATGCATCTTCACTATTAAACCAACTATTACATTATATAGGAAATTAACTTTTAGGAGTTAAATGAAAACTTATCTATACAAAAAAAGCCAACTAATCTATTAGTTGGCTTCTTAGTACTTACTATTATTTTACATATTACGTCTATACTGTCCACCTACTTCAAACAGTGAACTTGTAATTTGACCTAAAGAACAATATTTAGAAGCCTCCATTAAATATTCGAAAATATTTTCATTTTGGATAGCTGCGTTTTGTATTTTCTTAATTTGTGGTTCTAAATGTTTCGCATTTGTTTTATGAAAATCTGCTAGCATATCTAATTGATATTGCTTTTCTTCTTCCGTTGCTCTAACAACTTCATCAGGAATTACCGTAGGTGAACCATTTTTATTTAAAAATGTATTCACACCAATAATTGGGAATTCACCATTATGTTTTAATGTTTCATAATACAAACTCTCCTCTTGAATTTTAGATCGTTGATACATAGTTTCCATTGCTCCAAGTACTCCACCTCTTTCAGTAATTCTATCAAACTCCATCAATACAGCTTCTTCAACTAATTCAGAAAGTTCTTCAATTATAAATGCACCTTGAATTGGATTTTCATTTTTAGTTAATCCTAACTCTTTATTTATAATCAATTGAATTGCCATTGCTCTACGAACGGACTCTTCAGTTGGTGTTGTAATAGCCTCATCATAAGCATTAGTATGTAATGAGTTACAGTTGTCATAAATAGCGTACAATGCTTGCAAAGAAGTTCTAATATCATTAAAATCAATCTCTTGTGCATGTAGAGAACGTCCAGACGTTTGGATGTGATACTTTAACATTTGAGCTCTTGGACTTGCTTTATATTTAAGCTTCATTGCTTTTGCCCAAATCTTACGAGCTACTCTTCCGATAACAGCATATTCAGCATCAATTCCATTTGAAAAGAAGAAAGATAAGTTAGGTCCGAATTTATTAATATCCATTCCTCTACTTAAATAGTATTCTACATACGTAAACCCATTCGCTAATGTTAAGGCTAATTGCGTAATAGGATTTGATCCTGCTTCAGCAATATGATACCCAGAAATTGAAACTGAATAAAAGTTTCTGATTCCATTATCAATAAAGTACTCTTGAACATCTCCCATTAAACGCAATGCAAATTCTGTTGAGAAAATACATGTGTTTTGAGCTTGATCTTCTTTTAATATATCAGCTTGAACAGTTCCTCTTACTTGAGTTAATGTTTCTACTTTAATTGTTTGGTAAACATCAGCAGGTAAAACTTCATCACCAGTCACACCTAACAGCATTAACCCTAATCCGTCATTTCCTTTTGGTAAATCACCTTGATAAGCTGGACGCGTTGTGCCTGCTTTCTTATATTTTGCAACAATTTTCGCTTCTACTTCCTTTTCAAGACCATTTTCTTTAATGTATTTTTCACAATTTTGATCAATTGCAGCATTCATAAAGAAGCCTAACAACATAGGCGCTGGTCCATTAATTGTCATAGATACTGAAGTCAATGCATGTGTTAAATCAAAACCAGAATATAATTTCTTAGCATCATCTAAACAGCAAATAGAAACTCCTGAATTTCCAACTTTACCATATATATCAGGTCTAGGTGCAGGATCGTTACCATATAAAGTCACAGAATCAAAAGCAGTAGATAATCGTTTTGCCGGCATACCTTCACTTACATAGTGAAAACGTTTATTTGTTCTTTCTGGTCCCCCTTCTCCTGCAAACATTCTAGATGGATCTTCACCTGTACGTTTAAAAGGATATAATCCTGAAGCATAAGGAAATTCACCTGGTACATTTTCTTGTAAAATCCAAGTTAATAAATCTCCCCAAGCTGTATATTTTGGTAATGAAATTTTTGGTATTTGTAAATGTGATAGTGATTCTGAATGCGTATCAATTTTAATTTCCTTATCTCTTACTTTAAATATATATAAAGGATCTTTATATTTTTTGACTTTAGATGCCCAATTTAAAATATGTTCTAAATTATGTGGATCTAAATCCATTTTCACTCTATCAAATTCTTTTAATAATAAAGATAAAAATTCATCTTCAGTATTTAAATCATCATCATTAATTCCGATTTTAGTTAATTCTAAATCTTGTTCACTAACTGATTCAATTGTTTTAAATATTCCAAACAATTTTTGAGCAGTATTCGATTGTTCTTTAGCCCACTCATCATACCCTCTATTATTTTCTGAAATTTCAGATAAATATCGAATTCTTGCTGGAGGTATAACATATATTTTTTCAGACATTTCTTTCGTAATAGAAATTTTAGACACTAAATCTTTAGCTTTTGTTTTTTCTACTACCTTGTCCATTATTGCTTTATACAATGTATTCATCCCAGGATCATTAAACTGGGAAGCGATTGTACCATAAACTGGTAAATCATCTTGATGAACATCCCATAAATTGTTATTACGCATGTACTGTTTCTTTACATCACGAATAGCATCTAAAGCACCACGTTTATCAAATTTATTTAAGGCCACTAGATCTGCAAAATCAAGCATGTCAATTTTTTCTAATTGAGTTGCTGCACCAAATTCTGGTGTCATTACATATAAAGACACATCTGAATGATCCATAATTTCAGTATCCGATTGACCAATCCCAGAAGTTTCAAGGATAATCAAATCAAAATTAGCTGCTTTTAAAATCACTAATGCTTCAGCAACATGCTTACTTAATGCCAAGTTAGATTGACGAGTAGCCAACGAACGCATATAAACTCTATCGTTATTGATAGCATTCATTCTAATTCTATCTCCTAAAAGGGCACCACCTGTTTTTCTTTTTGAAGGATCAACAGAAACGATAGCCATTTTCTTTTCAGGAAAATCTACTAAAAACCTACGCACTAACTCATCTACTAAAGACGATTTACCTGAACCACCTGTTCCTGTAATACCTAAAACTGGCGTATCAACTTTATCAGCAAGAGCGTGAACTGCTTTCATTTCAGCTGTCGCATTTTCTGGGAAATTTTCAGCAGCTGAAATCAATCTTGCGATTGAAGCTACATCTTTATCTTTTAGTTTATCAACTTCATTATTTAATTTATCTCCAACAGGAAAATCAGCTCTTTGAACTAAATCATTGATCATTCCTTGTAAGCCCATTGCTCTTCCGTCATCTGGATGGTAAATTTTTTCAATACCGTAATCCTCTAACTCTTTGATTTCAGTTGGTAAAATAGTACCACCACCACCAGCAAATATTTTTATATGACCACCACCTTTTTCATTTAAAAGATCATACATGAATTTCAAATATTCAGTATGTCCTCCTTGATATGAAGTCATAGCGATAGCTTGAACATCTTCTTGAATTGCACAATTTACAACTTCTTCAACCGAACGGTCATGTCCAAGGTGAATTACCTCACATCCTGTAGATTGGATAATTCTACGCATAATATTTATAGCTGCATCATGCCCATCAAACAATGAGGCTGCAGTTACAATTCTAACTTTATTATTTGGTTTATAAGGTGCTATCTGTTCCATTAATTTTGGTTTTTAGTGATGCGAATTTACGGATTTTTTATGGAATTATTAAGGGTTCAAGATGGTTTGTTTTTAGACAATACCCAAAAATTTTGTTAAATCATACGGTTTCATTCAGAATGATACTTAAAAGATAACTATCAAACCTCTTTCACACAAAAAAAGACGAACCTTTCAGTTCGTCTTTCAATATTATATCTGAATAAATTCTTATTTCATTTTATCCAAATTTGGCATATCTCTATTAAAAGCAGGAATACCTGTCACATCCATACCTGTAATTAATAAATGTATATCATGAGTACCTTCATAAGTTACAACAGATTCTAAGTTTGCCATATGGCGCATTACTGAAAATTCATTCGAAATTCCCATTGCACCTAAAATTTGTCTTGCTTCTCTAGCCACCGTTAATGCCATATCCACATTATTACGTTTACACATTGAAATTTGAGCAGAAGTTGCCTTCCCTTCATTTCTAAGCTGACCACATCTAAATGTTAAAAGCTGTGCTTTCGTAATTTCAGTTACCATTTCAGCTAATTTCTTTTGCGTTAATTGAAAAGCACCAATTGGAACACCAAATTGAGTTCTCTCTTTAGAATATCTTAATGCTTGATCATAACAATCCATAGCAGCTCCGATTGCCCCCCAAGCAATACCAAATCTTGCAGAATCTAAACAACCTAAAGGTGCTCCTAAACCAGATTTATTTGGTAATAAATTTTCCTTTGGTACTTTAACGTTTACAAAAATAAGTTCACCTGTAATAGATGCTCTTAAAGAATGTTTCCCATGCATTTCTGGAGCAGAAAAACCTTCCATACCTTTCTCAACGATTAAACCGTGAATACGACCTTCTTCATTTTTTGCCCAAACAACAGCAATATCAGCTAAAGGAGCATTAGAAATCCACATTTTTGCGCCATTTAAAAGATAATGGTCACCCATATCCTTAAAGTTAGTTGTCATTCCTCCAGGATTAGATCCGTGATCAGGTTCAGTTAAACCGAAACAACCTAAAAATTCTCCAGATGCTAATTTTGGTAAATATTTTAACCTTTGCTCCTCATTACCATATTTGTAAATTGGATACATAACTAATGAACTTTGAACAGATGATGTAGATCTTAAACCTGAATCACATCTTTCCAATTCTTGCATTATTAAACCGTAAGAAATTTGATCCAATCCTGGGCCTCCATATTCAGTAGGAATATAAGGACCAAACGCTCCGATTTCCCCTAATTGCTTCACTAAATGTTCTGGAAAAGCTGCTCTCTCGTAATAATCTTCAATTATTGGAGAAACATTTTGTTTAACCCAGTCTCTAGTTGCGTCTCTAATTAGTTTATGCTCTTCTGTAAGCATATCATCCATGTTAAAATAATCAGGATGCGTAAATAAATCAGTTGCCATATATATTTTTGTTTTGAAACACAAATGTAACTATTTATTATAATTTAAACATAAAACTATATTAAATAAAGATTGTCAAAAAATAAATTAAATTTGTACACTAAACAATGCTACTAAACTCAATTAAATACATCAATCACTCAAATTTTGAGTTAATCAAATTGAATTCAGAACTCAACTGGCTTAATATTATAGCCCTATTGGTTTGTGTTTTACTTGTTATCAGTAGTAAAATTATCAGTTCAGATTCTATACTCTCGATAATAGGTATAAGAACAGAAAAAACTCAAACCTCTAAAGGATTACCTTCCTATTTTTTAAGCTTGAATTACTTTATTATAGTTTCATTATTTATATGGAACTACTACATTATAATTAACACTAATTCTCTTTACAATTCATTGTTCATAGTTTTAGCTATTGTCATAGGAATATCATTTCTTAAATTATTAATTATTTTTATTATTGATTTTCTTTTTAAGCGAAAAGATCATTTTCATATTAAACTTCATTTTCAATTTTATCAATTACTAGGAGTTATCCTGTTACCCTTGTATATTTTAACCTACTTTTTTGAACCAAAAAACTTATTACTAACCTATTTTTATATTTTAATTTTAATCATTCTCTTACTAATAGTTAGAGAATTCATAAGTTTATTTACTGCTCTTAACAATAGAATTTCATTATTGTATTTAATTTTGTATCTTTGCACTCTTGAATTATTACCTATTATCTTAGTTGCTAAGTTCTTTATGTAACAATTCAATGATTTAACTATAAGAGACGGAGAAATGAGTTTAAAAACAATATTAGTTTCACAGCCAAAACCAGAAGGAGAGAAGTCTCCATATTTCGATTTAGCTGAAAAATACAATTTAAAAATTGACTTTAGAAAATTCATCACTGTTGTAGGTTTAACTACAAGAGAGTTTAGAGATCAAAAAGTTGATTTAAGTATGCATACTGCAGTTATATTAACAAGTAAGACTTCTGTTGATCATTTTTTTAGAATGGCGGAAGAAACAAGATTTAAAATATCTGAAGCTTTAAAATATTTTTGTATGTCTGAAGCTGTAGCTTATTATTTACAAAAGTATGTAATCTACAGAAAACGTAAAATATTTTATGGTAAAACAAATATTGATGATTTAATGGTTTTACTGAAAAAGCATAAAACTGAAAATTATCTTTTACCTTGTTCTGATATTTTAAGACAAAGAATACCTGATGCTTTAGAAGCTAATAATATTAGATACTCGAAAGCAGTTATGTATAGAACTGTCGCTGCTGATTTATCTGATTTGAATGACGTAAAATATGATTTATTAGTATTTTTTAGTCCTTCAGGAATTGAATCGTTGTTTAAAAACTTTCCTGATTTCAAGCAAGACAAAACCATGATTGCTGCCTTCGGGCCTACGACCGCCAATGCAGTTAAGAAGCATAATTTAAAGCTTGATATTCATGCGCCATTACCAAAATATCCTAGTATGACTATGGCTATTGAGGATTATATAAAAACTAAGAAGAAAAGCAAATAAACGTTTTGACCTTACTATTTAAAAGCATAACATTCAGTTATGCTTTTTTTTGTGGCAAAAATTTAAAGATTAAATACAAAACCATTAACGGAACAAACGATTGAGCGATCCCCATAAGATTTCTTATAATAGGGTAGAAAATAGCTAAACAATCGCTTAACCAAGCTATTATTGTTAATAAGAATGAAATACTAACTAAAGATAAAAATGATATTGTCGTTATACTCAAGAAATATTTATTATTTGGAAATATCAACTTTATGGTTAGTCGTGTTAAACTATAAAAATAAATTGTGAAAGCAATAGTCAGTACCCACTTTAAAACTTCTAACTCTCCTAAAGACCAACTAAGTAAAGGGTCAAACATTTTTTGAGACCAATACCCACCACCTTGGGTTAAATACTTAATCACCCAATTTATATTTTTCATTATAAACTCGCGACCAAAGCCTGAAACCATTATTAAAACGACTAAAAAAATCACCTTTTTTCTACTATTCATTATTTAGTACTGAATTTGTTCAACCAAATATACCACAACCCAAATATTATGGAATACACAAAAATAGTAAACGTATAATCATGGTTAAAATCTAAGTAGTTTGGATGTAAATCATTTATTAAAACGAGCGCTATAATTCTAACAACATTAGCCAAATGTACAACTACAATACCTAACGGAACAAACCATAGCTTTGAAAGTTTGTTTCCTGGAAATGCAATAATAAATATTGAAAATATTGAAAATAACTTAAATCCATTACAATTATCACCAACCCAAATTCCTCTGTAATTTGACTGAGGAAGAGATACTATAACATGATCACTATCAATCTCCATCAAAGCTTCAACACCAAATACATCAAAAAATGAAATACAAAAATGAGCTATATTATAATTTAAATGGTAATCCCAATCTGTATAAACTTTAATATAATTATAATAACAGATAAGCCAAACAGTATAGAGCACACCAAAAACAACAACGAATTGAATTATTTTATTCTCTTTATATTTTTGAATTAAATCCAATTATTCAAATTACTAAAAAAACAGTCCTATTTATTGGACTGTTTTTTATGGTCTCTAATTTTTTTAACACCCATTACTGCTCCAGCAGCAATTAAAAACCCAACGCCACCATCAATTGGCACGCAATTAGGGTCCCAACATGGAGGTCCTGTTCCCCCAGGTATTTGTCCACCAGGAGGTGGTCCACCAGGAGGCTGAGCAAATGACATAAAGTTAACACCAAACATAAATGTTATAGTTAACACTTTTCCCAGAAATAAATATACTTTAGTTTTCATATACTATAAAATAATTTTTTTAGTTACCACTCCAATAGAAGATCTAACCGTTACCAAATAGAACCCTTTCAATTCTTCAGGTAAATACACCATATTAACACCTTTTTGAATTTGAAGACTTTCAGTAAATAAGACATCTTGTCCCAATAAATTTGTTACTAACACTTGTGAAACACCATTTATCTCTTCATCAGAATTAATATCAATAGCGTTACCAATCTGAGTTATATCAATCCCTTCAATAGAGGTAGAAAAAAATGAATTATTACCATCACCTAAGGTTTCGTTGGATAAAATCAATTGAAATCTTTCTCTTGTTTCATCATCTTCAATAGCATAAAATGTATATCCTGTTTTTCTTAAATCAATCAATTCATTTGTAGCTAAATCAACTAAAGTAATATTAGTATAATTCAATACATTTTCTAAATTAGTTGCCGTAATTGTATAATAATCATCATTTAAGATTTTAACTGATAAATCAACAATTTTATCTCTTCCATCAGTGTTTAAATAGTTTTTTGCTAATAGTCCTTCATCCAAACTAATAAATATAGAAGACGATTTTTGACTTCCGATAGTAAAAGCTTTCATATCCAAAGAATCTTTCCCGTCAAAAGCTTCTTCATTAAAATCAACATTAACTACATTCTTATAAGTTGTACCTTCTTGCGTTAATTCTAAATTAAATGACTTATCAACTTGAGAACTTCTTATAAAAGTTCCTATACTAGAAGTTTTCTGTAATTGTTTAAAATTAATACTTGGTACTCCTCCTCCAAATATCCAAACTCCTTGACCGATTGCCAAAATACCATTATTAAACTCAGGAATACTTGATGTATTTGAACTACCGTCATACCATTGATAACTTCCTGTAGCAGCATCATAAATATAAAAATAATTACCTATATGAGAAGTCACAATTGCATTGAACGAGATTGGAGATGCGTAAGGATTACCCATTATATTCCATCCTGGTTTTATTTGTGGAGAAACAATTGAAAAATCATTATGATCTCTTAAACCACCTGTAGAACTTAATGTTGCCCCACTAAATGTATTTAAATCATCTCCTAGAAACAACTCATAACCAGTTCCATTTTCTAAAGGCTCATTAGGGTTAGTTACATCAATATAGGAACCTGCAAAACTTCCTCCATTATATCTTTTACAAGAAAAATAACACCCCCCCCCTGAAAAGGCACATCCATCAGGAAATCCAGTTCCACTTATTTCTATATCAGAATCCCATTCTGATAGATTAGCTCCAATTACTGGGGAAGAAATAGTCCTTTCATCAGCAACTCCTGCTGGCAAAAATCGTTTAACTGTGACATCACCTGTAATACTAAAACTTGGATTCATAATACCAATTCTTCCAGAAGTATTTCCTGAAGTAGAGTTAACAGTAAAACTCCCTCCTCCTGCATTGTCGATAACCATTGATCCATTATTCGGAGTTAACGTTGCATTTAAAACAAAGTTCCCGTTAGTGAAAACGACATCATTCAAACTTGTATTCTCTACAACAATATTATGAAAATCATGACTCATCCCATCACCATTTATTTCTTGTCCAATGTTTCCAGCGATAGTAAAATCACCGTCCGTAAAATCAACCGCACCGTTTATTTCTGCATCCCCATATAAACTAACATTAAAGTCTTGAGAAACCTTTAATGTTCCACCAGCAACAATATTTAAATTATGGACAAAAACATCCTCATTTAAATGAACAATATGCGTGGGTTCAACATACACAGTGTCTGATATTGATGGAATACAATTACAATCCCAAGTTGAACCTGTAGTCCAAGAACCACTTTGAACAGAATGTATTGCAATTGGTAGAATTAATAAACCTGAAAGCGTAATATGATCACCATCACTTAAGTTCGTAGTAAACACCATTTCTTTAGTGCCAGCATTGTAAACACCAGTAACCAACACGGAATTTGAAAAATCCCCATCATCATCAATTAATAAATTGTACGTGTTTGGATATGCAAAACCTAAAACAGGATCAACATTGAACCTTAAAGTAACATTACCTAATTCACCAGTTTCATCTACAATCCAAGTCCTTGACCATCTATGATGGGTTGAAGCAGCTACTGGCATATCACCATTCTCTGTTAAACTTAAATCATCACCTTTATGTCCAATAAACATGTATTCATTTGCATTTAACCCCCCTGGATTCTCCAAAGTCAAAATTCCTTTCCCTGTTGAAGCGGTATGGCTATTTACAGAATTATCACCAATACCAATAACGCCATACTTATGAGTCCCTTGATAACTATAATAATCCTCAGCAATAGTTTTATTGTATTTTGCCCCAAGATAATTTTCAATAATTACACGTTGAACATCTGTTATTAAGGAATTATAAATGATGATCTCAGCGATATCACCGTCCAAATATTTGTTATTAGTAGTTTGATCAGGAAAACTACCTATTGTAAGAAAATTATGGTTGGTACCTGCCGTATAACCTGTATTTTTCGTTTGAACTAAATTACCCTCTTTAAACACGCTTAATGTTGTTGGCGCAAACTCTGTCGAAATAAAATTATAACTTGACAAGTTATCAAAAAAATCAATCGTTTCATAAGTTGGAGAGAAATGTGCATTCCTAACCTTACCATTTGGAAGCGCATACGAAAACCATTTTATTGTATTAGAACCAAAGTTAGCCCCTAAGAAGCAACTTGTTTTTGCAACATGTTGCTTATAAACTATAAAATAGGTTAAACTACTTGATTCAAGTGCAGGGATTGAAGAAGACAACATATCAGTAGCAACACCATCAAATCTTAAGACAGGAAACCCATTTACAGCAGCAGTTATAAAAACAGGTTGCTTAACCGAACTTAATTGAGTAAAATCATTCCCATTTCCTGAAAAATCAGAAACAACACTAACGTTATCCCCATTTAAATAATTTAATTCATTAGCATCAAGCCATACAGTATTAGTTGTAGAATTACCTACACCAGCAGGACCACTTTGCGCAAAACATAAAGTACAACATAATGAAATTAAGGTGATTAATGATTTTTTCATAATAACTATTTTTATGTTTTACAAACATAAGCATTTTTTTAACATTACTATTCATAACAAAAATTAATCTTTACAAACAATTACCTCTTAAACCTAATGAAATTTTAATTATATTTGTAACAAAATAAATACCTATACTATGCATCTTAACAGCGAACTTGTTTTTAATAAATTTGGAAAAGAATATTTTAAAGAAAACATGAAAATCTTAGAAATAGGAGCAGACCGCTTACCAACATGGTACAGTCAAGAAGTCGGAAATGAGTCAATCGATTGGTTCACTCTTGACATTCAAGCACATTGGGACACAATAGATATTGATTCTGATAAAACTAAGATATCTAAACAGATAATTAGTAAGTACGAATACGATTACCCAATTGAAAATGAGACATTTGATATCGTTTTTTCTGCTCAAGTTATGGAGCATGTTAAAAACATTTGGAAATGGATGGATGAACTAAAACGAATCACAAAACCAGGTGGTCTCATTATAATTATTGCTCCAACAAGTTGGCCTTATCATACTGCACCTGAAGTTGTTGATTGTTGGCGAATTTATCCTGACGGAATGAAAGCCCTTATGGAAGAAAAAGGTTTAGAAATAATTACAAATCGTTTTGATTCACTTGAAAAGGACTTAATACCAGACTATGTACCTACAGTACCTGGAGCAGGTTTTATAAAACGTGAAGACCTTGATTCTAAGCAAACAAAGAAATTATTTGGTTATTATAAAACTATTTCCAAAATTCCATATGTACGAAATCTAAAAACCCCAATTACAGTTTCTTATGATAGTATATGTATAGTAAGAAAACCTTTGCTTTAATATCACAACTAATTACATTAAATGTAGTACGTTATAAAAAAACACACTATCATCTATAAAATCATGACTACAAAATTATCATTTTTATTAATTATTCTTTCTTTCAACTTATCTTTATTTGCACAAAATTGGGATTGGGTTAGGACAATAAGTGGTACTGCAAATGATACGGGTTATTCAATTGACGTTGATGATTCTGGTTATGTTTTTATGACTGGTCGTTGTAAACAATTAACTACTTTTGAAAATGGAAACACACCATATGGTCCTATATCAATTGGAGATAGAGATGTTTACGTATCTAAATATAGTCCGACCGGTTCTTTAATATGGGCTAGTTTAGCTGGAACTGAAAAAGCTCTCAATTATGACCAGGGATACTCTATTACTGCAGATAATCAAGGAGGATGTTATGTAAGTGGTATATTTAATGATACTTCATTCTTTGGACTGGACACTCTTTTTTCTGAAGGACAAAGAGATGCCTTCCTTGCTAAGTTAGATTGGAATGGGACTTTTCTATGGTCCAGAAGAGTTGGAGGAATAAGTCACGATTATTCAAGACATGTCGGGATCGATAATAATGGAGACGTTTTATTCTGTGGAAACACTATGGGCTTAACTTCAATTAATGGAAACATAGTGGGCACCTTAAACCAACCCACTGCATATCTAATTAAATATGATGCTAACGGGAATTTTATTAATTACGCTCACTTTGATACATCTTTCAAATCGTCTTTTGAACAATTCACTTTTGATTCTGATAACAACATCTACATTGTAGGATCTATTAATGGTTACGGAACTATTAACGGGACAACAATAACAGCACCAAACAGTCCTTCATGGAATGATATTTGCATAATAAAACTAGATGAACAGTTCAATGTTATTTGGAATCAAACTACAGGCGGAAGTAATTATGACATCGCAACCTGTATTACATTAAAAGATTCTTCTATATATGTTGGTGGTTCATATTCAGGCACAGCAGTTTTTGATACAATTACTACTACATTTAATTCTGCTATCACCGGTTCTAATTCGTATTTGCACAGGGATTTATTTATTGCTGCTTATACTTTGAATGGAAATATTAAATGGCTTAATACTGGAGGAAATGAAGGTATTGATGAAATATACGGTTTGAAAATATCAAATAACAATAACCTCTACGCTTCTGGTTTTTTTCAAGATAGTTTAACTATGAGTAACATAACTGTTTATTCACAACCAATGGTAACGAATGGAATAATTCTTAAATTAGACACTTCAGGGAATTTACTTTGGCACAAACCCTTAACGCATACAGAAACCACTAGATGTTATCAATTAGATGTTGACTTAAATGATAATATTTTTGTAACTGGCGATTTTTATGGATCCATAAACTTTGACACCATTACGCGTACAGCACAGGGTAGAGATGCTTTTGGTGGTAAACTTTTACAACCAACTTATCCTTCTTTTATTTTAGACTCAACACTAAATTACTGTATGGGAGACACTGTAATTCTTGAAATGACATCACTCACATCACCAATAGAATATGATTACATACCTAACGATATATATACATCTTGGATAGATTCTAATCTTATATATTATATAATTGAAGATTCACCAACTATTAATTTAGAAGGAGAAATCATAACTTCCAACGCATATTATACAGACACCACTGTACTTAATTTAACAATAAACTCATACAATAACCCTACTCCAGAACTTATCAACGACACAACTCTTTGTGATACAGTGAACAATTTCATTTTAACTACGAATAACTTCTATGCAAATTATTTATGGTCAAATAACCCTACCAATAATACAAATACTAATATAATCAATACAAGCGGTACTATAATACTTTCTGTTATAGACACTAACACCTGCGTAGGTACAAATGAAGTACTTATTAATTTTTCCCCTTGCCTATCTGTGAAAGAAATACATCTGGATTGTGAACTAAAATTTTATAATTCGACCAACTCTTTCACTAATAACTGCCCATTAGAAATTACCAATTTATCTATTGTCAATCTTAGCGGTAGGGTATTATATAAAACTAGTAATATCAAACCTAATACACAAATCAAAATTACAAATGTTTCAGATGGAATATATTTTATCAAAGCTCAATACTCTGATTCAAATGTGAAAACAAAAAAAATAATAATACTGAATTAACAATAACAAGTTATTAAAAGTATATACTATTTACCCCGTACTAAATAAAACCAATGACTAATAAACAAGAATCTCAACATAAATCAAACACGGATTGGGATTTAATTATTGAATCTAAAAGTAGTAAATCATCTTTTAGCCTCAATGAATTAATTAAATATAAAGACCTTATTTTCATGTTTGTTAAGCGAGATTTTGTCTCTCTTTATAAACAAACAATATTAGGCCCATTATGGGTCATTATTCAACCCATTTTAACTACAATAACATTCACCGTTGTTTTTGGTAAGATTGCAAAAATAGATATTGGAGAAGGTTTACCTCCTGTTTTATTTTATTTATTAGGGATTACAACATGGACCTATTTCTCCGACTGTATTACAAAAACATCTGAGACATTCACAGCTAATCAAAATATATTTGGAAAAGTTTATTTTCCCAGATTAACAACACCACTATCCGTTGTAATTACTAACTTGATTAAACTAGCTATTCAGTTCGTTTTATTTTTAGGTATATACTTTTATTTCATATTATTCACAGATGTTAGTATTCAAATATCTTGGCAACTAGCGTTAATACCGATTTTAATAATACTTATGGCATTTTTAGGTTTAGGTATTGGATTAATCATATCATCACTAACAACTAAATATCGAGATTTAAAATTCCTAATTACTTTTGGAGTCCAACTCGCAATGTATGCTACACCTGTAGTTTACCCTTTAAAAAACGTATCAGAAGACTATCGTTGGATTCTACAATTAAACCCTATGACTAACATTATAGAGGCTTTTAAAATTGGTTTTTTCGGGACTGGTAATGGTGTATTCTCTCTTTATTACTTGGGATATAGCGCACTTATTACTATCATTATTTTCTTTTTCGGTCTACATTTATTTAGTAAAATTGAAAAAACATTCATGGATACCATATAATTAACTATGTCAGAAACAGTATTAGAAGTAGATAAGCTATCAAAGCAATACCGACTAGGACAAGTTGGGACAGGAACAATTTCTCATGATTTGAATAGATTTTGGCACAAAATAAGAGGTAAAGAAGACCCTTATTTAAAAGTTTCCGAAACCAATATTAGAAGTCAAGATTCTGACAGTAAATATGTGTGGGCGTTAAAAGATGTTGGATTCAAATTAGAAAAAGGAGAAGTCTTAGGCGTAATTGGTAAAAATGGTGCAGGTAAATCTACATTATTAAAAATGTTGTCTAGAATTACAAGCCCAACTGAAGGCTCTATTAAGATCAAAGGACGAATGTCTGCTTTGCTTGAGGTAGGAACGGGATTTCATTTAGAATTAACTGGTAGAGAAAATATTTTTTTAAATGGTGCAATACTAGGCATGACCAAGAAGGAAATCTCATCTAAACTCGACGAAATTGTTGAGTTTTCTGGATGTTCTAGGTACTTAGATACGCCAGTTAAAAGGTATTCTTCTGGTATGATTGTAAGACTTGGGTTTGCCGTTGCAGCCCACTTAGAATCAGAAATTTTAATTGTTGATGAAGTGCTAGCTGTAGGTGATCAAGAATTCCAGAATAAATCTATTGGTAAAATGCAAGATATTTCTAGAACTGGTAGAACAGTAATTTTTGTTAGTCATAATCTTAACTCTATTAAAAGCTTATGTACTAAAGGGCTTTTAATAGAAAATGGTAAATCTGTTTTTTTTGGAGACATAGATACAACTATTAGTAAATACTTAAGTTCTGGAGACGTTGCAGAACATCATTCAATCAATTTTTCAACTAATACTGACAGAATTGGTAGTGGTCAAATAAAATTTGAAAGCATTGAAATGTTCACCAATAACAAACCAACAAACAAATTATTTACTGGTGATAAACTTAAATTAAAAATTAAAATTAAAAGTGTAATTGACATCAGATTCAAAATAGCCATCCAAATTTATAATTCATCAGAAATTAGATTAACAAATATTACAAACATGGATTCAAAGTTTTCTTTTGATCCGTTTACTGGTAAAAAAACTATTGATGTTGAATTTGACCCCATGATGTTATATACAGACACCTATAGAATCAGTCTTTGGATTGGTGACCCAGCAACAAATGAACACATAGACTACTTAAAGCATTGTTGTGAATTTGAAATTGTTGAAGGTTCTCCAATTATAAATAGGGCGTTATCAAAGAGTACCGGAATATTTTTCATGCAGCCAAAATGGACTGTGTTAAACACAAACAAATAAAATGGGATTAAGATCAAATTTAAGTAGAAAAAGAAGTCACTTTAGTCGTTTAGGCAAAGGTGGTCTTGACTTTCTAAAAGGTGTTGACACTAAAAAAGAAGGTGACATTATTAAATTCAATATATCCAATTATCAGCATCCCCTACATTTAAGAAACAAAACATCTGACATTCCTACATTCTATCAATGTATTTTTGACAAGGAATATGACATTAAATTAGATTTTGAACCTAAAGTTATTTTTGATTTAGGTGCAAACATTGGTCTAACTACTTTATTTTTTAAAAATAAATATCCTAATTCTAAAATAATAAGTGTTGAGCCAGAGGCATCAAACTTTGAAATTCTTAAGAAAAACACTTCTAATTTTTCAAATATTCACTTATTCAACACGGGAATTTGGAATAAATCAACAAACCTCATCATAGAAGATAATGGTTTTGGTCATTACGGATTTATGGTAAAAGAAATACCTGAACCAACCTCAAACTCAATAAAAGCACTTGGTATCTCTGAAATAATGACCGATCTAAAATTAGACTCTATTGACATTTTGAAAATTGACATTGAAGGTTCTGAAAAGGAATTATTTGAATCGAACTACCAAGAATGGATGCCAAAAGTTAAGGTTATCATTATTGAGTTACATGACAGAATGAAAGATGATTGTTCAAAAACTTTTTTTAAAGCACTTGTGAATTATAATTTTGAATTTTCAATGAAAGGTGAAAACATTGTTTGTTATATGAAAGGAGAAAAATGAGTGAAAAATCATTAATTTCTGTAATTCTACCAGTTTACAATGCTAGTAATTATCTAAAAGAATCTATTGATTCTATACTAAATCAAACGTATACTAACTTTGAACTTATAATTATAAATGATGGTTCTACGGATGAATCTGTTGAAATAATTGATCAATATTTAGACTCAAGAATTAGAATCATACATAATGAAACCAATCTTGGCTTAATTGCAACATTAAATAAAGGAATCGATGCAGCGAAAGGCGAATTTATTGCTAGAATGGATGCTGACGATATTTCTTTACCTCTGCGCTTTCAAAAACAAATTGAATTCCTATACAAAAACAGTTCAATCGATATTGTTGGAAGTAGCTACGAGATATTTGGGGATGAGAATAAAATAATAAACTTAACGACCAATTCGAAACAAATAGAAATAGAGCTTCTTTTTCATAACCCTATCTGTCACCCATCTGTGATGTGGAGAGTTAAAAGTATAATTGACACTCATATGAGATTTGAAACCAACTTTATACATAATGAAGATTGGGCATTTTGGTTAACTGCGCTAGAGAAAGGTCTAAAAATAGCAAATATCCCTGATGTATTATTGAAATACAGATTTGAAGGTCAAAATATAACTGTAAAAAATAAACATACGACTAAAGAACGATTTATTAATTTGTATTCCTACTATCTTAAGCCTTATTACAAGATAGACACTTTTGAACTACATTGGTCTATATCACATGCACAACCACAAAGCTACTCAATAAAAGAACTAACAAATCAATTTAAACTAATTGAATCATCTCTATATAAAAAAAAATACAATAAAGTTTTAATTCAAAATATTTTATCTATAAAAAGAATAAAATTATTTTACATACTTACAGATAAATCGGTATACAAGGGCTTATCTTTTTTAATTCGAAACAACCTCTATAAATGGAACTATATTTACTACCTGTTAACTAAAATCATTAAATAGGTTAATTATTATTTCAATAACTCTTTTGCAAACTCTTTATAGACAAGTTTACTTTCAAAATTTTCCTGCCAAAAACGTCTTATGTCCAAGCGTTTTTCAATTGTATTGAATTCGCTATTTTTGAACTCATTAATAATTTTGGCTACAGCATTAATATCAAAGCCTTTCTCAATAAGAAAACCTGTTCTTGAATTAACCACTTCCGAAATACCTCCAACATTAGTAGCTATAACAGGCACACCAAAACTTAAAGCCTCCTGAATTGTTACTGGTAACCCCTCAGATTCACTAGTTGTAATAAACAAATTAACTGTATTATCCTTATAATAATTTAAAACATCAACATAATCAGGAACGCGTCCTTTAAACTGAACATCATGCATTGACAACTGATCAGTGGCAAGCTTTTTTATTTCTTCCATTTTATTCCCATCTCCAAAATGTACCCACTTCACTTTCAACTTAACCTTCTTTAAAATTTCAATTATAAGCTCTACCCTTTTTAATGGAATAACATTAGAAATAGATAAAATAGTGAATTCAACATCCATTTTAAACTTTCCAACGCCAAAATCTGATGTTCCAAAATATTTATTTTCTACCTTATTTGGAAAAACAGTTTTTTCTTTAATATAAATTTCTGCAATTTTTGAATTAGGAAAAACCTTAGATGCATACCTATATATCAGCCCTCTAAAAGGTAAATACCCACCTTCATGTCGTTCATCCCATATATCAAAACCACCACACCTAAAAACAAATGATGAAATGACATTTCTTTTCTTTAAAAAAGAAAGCATAAGCGCCCAATCGTTCATCCAAAAAGAATAACATACAGCATCATTTAACAACAAATTATTACTTTCAATATAACTCGCTTTAAGTGCTGCTTGTTTAAGCAAACTTATCCATTTTCTAAAGTTTTTAAGATAAAATATTTTATTTTTTACATATCTTAACTCTATCAAGAAGAATTGAAATATCAATAACTTATAACCTAAATTTAATCTTTGAGTATTATACTCAACAAGCTGTTCAACCGTAGAATTATTTGGAATTTCCCTTTCTTTAAGATCCGACTCAAATAGATGAGGGAATATTTTAATTTCTTTAAAATATTCTGCAACAATAGGTAATTCATTTTCAATAAATGATTCACCATTTTTATAAGGAAACTGTGCTGTAAAAAAATTTAGATTCATTATTCAATAGATATTTGTTCTTTCGTTAATTCCAACCCGTTATGTAACGATATTTTCGTTTTGATATTTTGCTAATTCTAATCCAACATTAGATCCCAAATTATAGTACTCCAAAATCGCATCATATCTTTGTTCATAATTAATCAATTCATTCATAAACTTATCAGTTAATAGCAAGTGTTGTCTTTCTTTTATAAATCTTTTAATACTACGGGGAATCATTTTTTTAATAAACGATAATCTTCTTTTCACTAATACAGATGTATCGACTGTGTTGATATTTAAACCATACTTCTCTTGATTAAATAACACTTCAAATTGATTTGTATTAAGCAAAATTCCTAAATAATGAACATAAGAACTTAATGCCATTTTTTTATTAAAAATTTCATTTCGATCTTTTGTATATAGTATCAATAACCTCATCAAGTTTTTAATTTTTTATCCATTTTAAAAATACTTCACTAAAATAAGAACTTTAGTTATAATAACAATAAATTAAAACCATCTATTTGAATTAAATTTGAAAACTAAATAATCGTAATACTAAAAGTAAATAAAAAAAGGTTTAGTTACCCGACCAGTTGATTTTATTGGTAGTCACTTAGTTGATAACCTTTTAAATCAAGGCTTTCATGTCAAGGTGTTTTGTTTATACAATTCCTTTGATTCACTGGACAGGTCAGATTCCTTTCCTCCAAAAAAAAATTATCAAAAATCGAAATATTTACAGGAGATGTTCAAGACCCAAATGAATTAGAACTGAAATGAAAAATGGTAATACTATAGGTACTGTGCTAAAAAAACAAGGTTTTTAATCAAAATATTAGGAAATAAGTTATTATTCTTTTGCGGCAGGTCATAACCCTAATGCATCAGACGATTATTCAATTGCATTTGGTAGGGGACCTATTCCAGCGGACTGAGTAGTATAGCTATAAGCTACAACCCAACAGCAAATCGCAACTATTCCTTATCATTAGGAAATTACACGCTCACAACTGGCGATAATTCAGTTGCAATGGGATACCATTCTAAATCATTACATGGCGGAAGTTTTGTATATGGTAACAACTCAACGAATTCATATAATGAAACTACAAATATCAATTAACAAAACAGACATGTTGGACCAATGGTACAAGGATTTTACAATGCATTCAAATTAAGAAAAGATCCTACTATAATAAACTCTGGAGGTTTTGATGGAATCAATCTAGCTCTTCTCAAAAGATTAAAAACAAAGGCTGAATTATTAGAAAAACAAATGATTGAACTAAACGAATTAAAAGGCGAACTGAAAAAATAATTGATTAATTAGTTCTTTGTTAACAAAAAATATTATATAATTTTCTTAAATAAACCTCTTCTGAAAACTCCTTAAAATAAAATTCTCTAGAATATCTACCAATATTTCTTGCTTTATTAGGATCGTTATATAAAACCTCCATTAATTCTATTAACGAATATAATTCGTCCTCATCATCAATATATAAACAATGTATATCATTAGAAAATATAGACTTTACAGTCGCAGTATTAGGTGCGATAAATGGTATACCACATTGTGCATACTCAAATAATTTTAACGGACTTCCATACCAGTTAGAACCAGGCATTACCGCAATTGAAAAATTCTTTTTGTATTCTAATAATTCACTTTCACCTACAAAACCAGGCATTTCGATTTTTTTAGTTAATTTCAAATTTTCAACTTGTGTTTTTACAGCTTCCCATTCTTTACCGTAACCAATTAATTGCAACCTACTATCTGGATGGGATTGATTAAATTCACTAAATGCCTCTACAAGCATATCTACCTTATGCCATGATAAAAAAGAACCTATAAAACCAATATTAAACACATCACTCTTAGGATTATTCTCTGTTGAACCTTTATTTATAACACATGGTAACACAGAAATATTTGCTTTCAAAGCATACTTATCTTTAATAAATAGCTTACATTCTGGAGAATAAGCCATAATTTGACTTGCAAATTCTAATGATTCTTTTTCAGCTCTTTTAATTTTACTCCAATATATCGTTTTAGTACCATACATCTCAAGAAATTGTTCATCTACTGGAGAATCAAAAACTACAGAAAAAGGCACATTATATAATTTTGCTAAATCCATTCCAAGAGTTGAACCTACGGTATAAAACTCAACTATTAAATCATATTTTTTTTCTTTTGGAATATGCTTAATTAATTCAGATTGTTTTCTAAAATATTGACCGAATGATAATGATTGATACAGCCAATTCCAATTTTTAATTGTTTTCTTTAGCTTATCTTTTAAAGTTAGACTATTGTCTTTACTTATATAACTAGTGTAAGAACTCTTTAATGGAAAATCAACTTTGTCTCCATTAATTTCAAAAGCCTTTTTTAACTCAGTTAAAAAACTAGCTACTGCAGATTTTTCATTCAAATAATCGAAATCTGGTACACCCACGACAATTAAAACATTCTTTACTCCCATTACTTTAATTGTTCTTTCATTACTCTCAACCCATCTTCTAAAGAAAATACTGGCTCCCAATTAAAAACATACTTTGCTTTATTAATATTTGATACAGTCTCAGGGATTTCATTTTTTCTAATCGATTTTTCAGAAACAACATGTAATTTAGTGCCCCAAACTTTTTGACACGTTGCAATTATTTCTTCAACAGAATATGAAACACCACTTCCTAAATTATAAATATCATTTGTGAATTTTGATTTGGAATATACTAAGAAATCTAACACATCATTTATAAAAACATAATCTCGTTTTGGCTCTAAATCTTTAACCTTAATTGTCTTCTCAAGAGTGATTTGCTCAATTATCTCAGGGATTAACATTTTTTTATTTTTTAATGATCCAAAAATATTAAATGGCCTTATTATATTATATTTTAAATCATAGTTTTTACCGTAAAAATCACATAATTTCTCACCCATATTCTTACTCAACGCATAAGGGTTTACAGATAATACTGGATGATTCTCATCTATAGGAAGGTATTGTGGTATTCCATAGGCATAAGAGCTTACAAAAATCAATTTAATATCATTTACTCTACAAAACTCTAAAACATTTGTAGTACCTAAAACATTTACCTTAATAAATTCTGCTGGTTTTTCCCAACTTAAAGGTACAAAAGTAATTGCTGCTAAGTGATAAAGGATATCTATTGATTTAGGGTTTTTAATGGTTTCAAAAAAGTCATTATTTTCGATACGTAACTCTTTATTATATTGACA
>Ga0256845_1000485_pt1 | contig 37447 bp, 28 predicted proteins | sample RiftiametaG_FD_189101 | JGI IMG/M metagenome (GOLD analysis project Ga0256845, IMG submission 189101) | Tube worm associated microbial communities from hydrothermal vent at the East Pacific Rise, Pacific Ocean - Riftia | ecosystem: Host-associated > Annelida > Integument > Unclassified ...
CCATAATAGTCAGATTGTTACGGTCTATTTCTATCGTATTAAACATATTCTTTCCGATTCAATTAATCATTACAAATATAGTCATTTTTGCTAAAATTTCCTTGTATGTGACAGCCTTTTCAAATGGTACACAACATTAAGTATATTAATAAAGCGAACCTTTGACTCTATTTTTATATTTAATAATTATCTGTTAAATCCGTGTATTTGTAGCTGAAACTTAACAAACTACTGTTTTACTAATACATTTAAAAAGTATATTTTGTAGTAAGAACCACCTTTGTCAACTTATTTACGGTAAAAAGCCACTTATCGAATTTATCGGGACCAAAATTTCCGTAAGCATCATTTGAAATTCCGTAACCTTCCAATGGAATACCTACAAAATTAGTATCAAACTTTCCATTTGAATTTTCATCGTGCATATATTGAATTGCATATTGCTCATTATGCAAACTGTCAATTGTAACAAAGCATTTATTATCAGATATTTTTACTTTTTTCGAAACTATCGAATTTTGATTGGTATCAAAAATCTCAATAAGAACATCTCCTTTATTACTTCGTAAATTCACTATCTCAATCTGTAATTTACAGAAATCTTGCGAAAATCCGTAAAACCCTGCAATACAAATCATTAATGTTAAAATATATCTTTTCATCTGTTTATATTTTTTTTTCAATGGTCAGATGGAACATCCTATTTGCTAATTCACACTTTCAATCTTGCATTCTTGCTATAATCATGCTCGTGTGTGTTAAATAAACTTATCATGGATGTTTCATCTGTTTAATTTTTATTTTTAATAAAATAATACTCTTTTTTTTGATAAAATTTCCGTAATAACAAAAATCAGATATTAATACAGAAACTCTAATTATTTAAACTCTGCTGTTCGTTAACAATATCCTGAACTTGGTCTTTTCCCCAATTTGGATATATTGCCGACTTAGGTTTATAGTTATCCCAACTGTTCAATAATTGCTCCGCCTGAGCATAGTAAGTTGTTACATCTTTACCGAAAAAACGTGCAGTGCCCATCTCATCTTGCAATTTTATCAACTGTGCACGCGGATTATCAGGTTCAATGGCAAGAGCTTTTCCTACTGTTTGCAATGACAAAATTGAATATTTTTGTCCTCGCTCTTGCGGATTTACAACAAGTCGGGCTGTATAATAAAATGCTTGAAGAGTATATATTTCCGATTCGTCGGGTGCCATTTTAATCATTTTATCAAACAAAGGCTCGGCAATATCAAGATAAGCATCTTTTTTTATTGCATCATTGTGAGTTATAAAACTCATAATAATATAACAATGAGCCTCATAATACAACGGCAACCACTCCGATTTTTCAACTCCGCCTATAATTTTAAACTTATTTGCAAGGTTTTGAAAATCATCAACATTTTTGCATTGTGAATACTGTGCTAATGTTTCGCCCATTTTCTGAAAATATTTAGCATTTTCAGCTTTTAATACTGTTGCCAACATTACTGCTACGGCAATAAAAACTATCTTTTTCATATTTTTAAAATTTAATAATTATTTAATATTTAGTAAATTAATAACTGATTTTATCTAACTGATTTACATCGCCTTTACGCGACAGCGTAATAAAACAGGCTATCAAGTAAAACCGTTTTGCACCCGGCAATATCGGCGACGATGAATAAACTCCGTTTTCGTTTGGTGTTTTTGAGTAGCTGTATCCGAATTGTTGCTTAAACCCCAACACATTCGACACAGAAGCGTAAATAATAATATTTTGTCGATACAAGAAACTCCAATTTGCATCAAGAGTTTGATACGGAATGGTTTTTTCTCCGTTAAAAACAGGCGTGTTAGGATTATTGTATGCTCGCGGCGATGCTGTTTTGTAACTTACCCCTATTTGCGAACGCAACCTAGCAACCCAATATTTTAAAACCAAAGATAAATTATGCTTACTCACATAATTAGGCACAGCAAGTTCAGGGTAATTCAATTCATATTTTTTTCCTGTAATAAAAGAGTATGACACCCAAAATTCCGTGTTTCGCAATGTTTTGTTGTCTCTGTAAAAAAAGTCGAACCCCGACATATTGCCATATCCTGTATTATTGTAGCCTTCAGGTGTATAAAACGGTGCATCGGTAAATTTAACCAAGTGTTTATAATCTTTATAAAAAAACTCTGTTCGCAATACCCGATCATTTTTTTCATATTGAAAATTAAAGGTATAATGGTCGGCTCGCTCGTAGGTAAGCGAATTAGTAAACAATAAAAATTCATCATCGGGGTCTTGAAAAAACCAACCGTAAGCCAGCGAAACCTGACTAAACTTTGAAAATTTATAAGCAAGCGATATACGCGGTGCAAAATCAGCTTTTTTCAAATATTTTGAATAGTCAATACGCACACCCATTCGGGTTACAAAATTGTTTGATGCATACATCTCAGCTTCTACAAAACCTGCGACACTTTTGTTTGTAAATCCTTGCTTATTATTACCCGTTGCATATTTAAAATCGGTATTGTAATTTTTATAAAATAAGTCAACACCTGTTTTTATTCTTATCTTATCGGTAACCTTTTTCGATACCTTAATTTTGGTATGACTCCCTTTTAACAACTTATCGTATTCAGCGGTATCCAACGTAATATAATCGGCATTATAAGTATATGAAAATCCTGTTGCCAAAATATAGTTGTTACCCAAATCGCCAACCCACGAACCATTTACATAAATGTTATTATTCTTCAATTTATAACTGTAATTTTCTCCGAAATTCGATTGATACAAGCTCATATTGGCTTGCTTTGCTTTACCGTAAAATTTCAATAAACCCGACTTTGCTGTTTTCAAACGATAACTTATTTCTCCTTTTACCGATTTAGGATGAGTATCCCACAAAACATATTGTGGCACCACGCTCATATAAGGTTTTAAATTATTATATCCGACAGAAGTTGTTATTGATGATTTTTTAAATGTTTTAGTAGCCGATGCATCCGCACCTACTGTCAATAGCGAAATATTCAACTGGTCTTCAACAGGCATCTCTTTGGTTTTTAAAACCAAAATACCCGACAATGCTTGTCCGTATTCGGCAGAATACCCGCCTGTGCTAAACATTGTTCCTGCAAACATAAAAGGATTGAACTGTCCTCGAACCGATAAATTTGGTGCCGATGAAGTATAAGGGACATAAACTAATGTTCCGTCGATAAATGTTTTTGTTTCGCGACTATCACCGCCTTTTACAAACAGTTTTCCCGACTCTCCTACTGTTGTTGTTCCCGGCAGTGTTTGAATTGCTCCGTAAATATTGCCGGTAGCACTTGGAGTTGTAACCATATCCAACGATGTTATGGCAATAGATTTCTTTTTGTCGCCGGCTTCAAAAGCTCCTGCCGAAATATTTACGGCAGTAAGTTCGTTAAACTTTTCTTTTAATTTTATCGAAACGGTTAATGCAGGCTTGTTAATGTTTATTGTTTTACTGAAAGATTGATATCCGATATAATCAACCTTTAATATATGTTCGCCCGATTCGTTTGTTGTGAAGGTAAAAAAGCCGTTAATATCGCTTGATGCACCGTCGTAAGTGCCTTCGATATACACATTTGCACCAATAAGAGTTACTCCTTTTGTATCGGTAATGTATCCTGTTATTTTTGTTTGCCCGCTTACTGCTGTTGCAAATAATAAAATAATCAGATTTAATAGCAGATGTCTCATTTTTTTCCTTGTTTGTAATTTTAATGACACAAACTTGCATCATTTCAATTACCTTGGAAAAAAATAGTTACCGAACTGTTATTTTTTACTGATGAATTGTAATAGTTTCTACAAATTCCTTCTGTATTTACCTCCAACTTCAAACAGAGCTTGGGTAATTTGCCCCAATGAGCAATATTTTACCGCTTCCATCAACTCTTCAAATACATTTATATTTTTCAATGCGGCATCTTTTAAACGTTTAAGGTGTATTGTCGCTTTTTCTGCATTTGCCTTATGGAAGTTTTCCAAATTAGTAAGCTGATTTTGTTTTTCCTCTTCGGTAGAACGGATAACCTCACCCGGAACAGTTGTTGGCGAACCCGAACTTGACAAAAATGTATTAACTCCCATAATGGGCAATTTACCATTGTTTTTTAACGATTCGTAATACAGCGATTCCTCTTGAATTTTACTTCGCTGATAGTTGGTTTCCATAGCACCAAGCACTCCGCCTCTTTCGGTAAGCCTGTCAAACTCCGACAAAACGGCTTCTTCAACCAAATCGGTAAGTTCTTCAATTATAAATGCTCCCTGTAACGGATTTTGATTTTTTGCCAAACCAAGTTCGTGATTTATTATCATTTGAATAGCCATTGCCCTACGCACCGATTCTTCGGTAGGAGTGGTGATAGCCTCGTCGTAAGCATTGGTATGCAATGAGTTACAATTATCGTAAATAGCATAAAGAGCCTGCAATGTTGTTCTAATATCGTTAAACTCTATCTCTTGTGCGTGAAGCGACCGTCCCGATGTTTGAATATGGTATTTCAACTTTTGCGAACGCTCGTTGGCGTGATATTTATACTTCATTGCCTTAGCCCAGATAAGCCGTGCAACACGTCCTATTACAGCAAATTCGGGGTCGATGCCGTTGCTGAAAAAGAACGACAGATTCGGTGCAAAATCATTTATATCCATACCTCGCGATAAGTAGTATTCCACGTAAGTGAAACCATTGGCAAGAGTAAAAGCCAGTTGCGTAATGGGATTTGCACCCGCTTCGGCAATATGATAACCCGAAATGGATACCGAATAAAAGTTACGAACACTGTTTTTTATAAAATAATCTTGCACATCACCCATCAGTTTAAGCGAAAAATCAATGGAATAGATGCAGGTATTTTGTGCCTGATCTTCCTTTAAGATATCGGCTTGCACCGTGCCTCTCACTGTTGACAGTGTCTGTTTTTTTATATTTTCATAAATATTTTTATCAAGTATTTCATCGCCGGATACACCAAGAAATTTAAGCCCCAGCCCGTTGTTGTTTTCGGGTAATTCAAAATCGTATTTCGGTAACGGAACGCCTGCTTTTTTAAATTTGTTTTCTATAATACTTTTTGCATTTTCGGTAAGGTTATTTTCAATGATATATTTTTCGCACTGTTGGTCGATTGCTGTATTTAAAAACATTGCCATCAGCACAGGTGCGGGGCCGTTAATTGTCATACTTACCGAAGTAAGATTGTGGCAAAGGTCGAATCCCGAATATAGTTTTTTTGAATCGTCAATAGTAGCAATTGAAACACCTGCATTACCTATTTTCCCGTAAATATCGGGACGCAAATCGGGATTTTCACCATATAAAGTAACAGAATCGTAAGCCGTTGAGAGTCTGTTTGCCGACAATCCTTTCGACAGATAATGAAAGCGTTTGTTTGTTCTTTCGGGACCACCTTCTCCTGCAAACATTCGCGTAGGGTCTTCGTATTCGCGTTTAAACAAAAATACTCCCGCTGCAAAAGGAAACTCTCCCGGAAAACTCTCTTTCAACATCCAACGTAACCTGTCGGAATTACAAGTAAACTTAGGTACCGATACTTTGGGAATACTATTATGCGAAAGCGATTCTGTATGTGTGGCAATTTTTATCTCTTTATCACGAACTTTAAAAATATACTCTTCGTTTTCATAAGCCTTACACTTTTCTTCCCAAGCATCAAGCAATTTACGGTTTTCGGGTTTTAATTTATCTAACCACTCCTCAATTAATTTTTTTATATCGGTTATTTCGGAACTTTCACCATCCGAAAGCATTTTTTCAGTCTCCTTTAATGCCTGTATTTTTCCTGCGATTGTCGATTGTTCAACAGCCTTACGATTGTATTTTCGCACAGTTTCGCTTATCTCCGAAAGGTATCTTGTCCGCTCGGGCGGGATAATGGTATTTTTTTCGGAAGAATAAAAAACCGATTTGGTTTGGGGAAGAATACTTTTAAACTTACTGTTTATCGTCTCTTTCAATGCAAAATAAAAATCGTTTACTCCCAGATCGAAAAACTGTGAAGCGTGAGTAAGATAAACAGGCATATCGTTAACATCCTCATTCCAAAGGTTATTGTTTCGCTGATACTGTTTTTTCACATCGCGTAAAGCATCAACAGCACCTTTTTTATCCGATTTGTTTATTGCAACAATATCGGCAAAATCAAGCATATCAATCTTTTCAAGTTGCGACGGAGCACCAAATTCGGGTGTCATCACATAAACGGCAACATCACTGTAATCAACAATATGAGTATCGGACTGTCCTATACCCGATGTTTCAAGAATAATGAGATTAAACCCCGCTGTTTTCAGCACCTGAATAGACTCTCGCAAATGTGTTGACACCGTTAAATTTGCCTCTCGCGTAGCCATACTTCGCATATAAACACGCTTGTTGTGTATCGAGTTCATTCTGATACGGTCACCGAGTAAAGCCCCGCCTGTCTTACGTTTACTAGGGTCAATACTAATAATACCGATTGTAACATCGGAGTAATCCATAAGAAAACGCCTTACCAGTTCATCAACCAACGACGATTTACCTGCTCCGCCTGTTCCTGTTATACCGATTATCGGAATGTTTTCATTAATTTTTGCAGACTTTAACAGTGATTCTATTTTATCGACACCGTCATAGTTGTTTTCTAAAACAGTAATATATCGTGCAATCTTATCGGGCTGTTCAATCGTAGGTAAAGACTGCAAATCGTTGTCCTTTGCGGGAAGCGGATAATCGCTCTCTTGCAATAAAACATTTATCATTCCCTGCAAACCCAACTTACGACCATCGTCGGGCGAAAAAATACGGGAAATTCCGTAATTGTGCAGTTCTTCAATCTCTTCGGGTAAAATAACACCGCCACCACCGCCAAAAATCTTTATGTGCCCGCATCCTTTTTCGTTGAGTAAATCGTGCATATATTTAAAAAACTCCATATGCCCGCCTTGATACGATGTGATGGCTATTGCGTGAGCATCTTCTTGTATGGCACATTCTACAATTTCGGCAACAGAACGATTGTGTCCCAAATGTATTATTTCGGCACCCGAAGCTTGCAATATTCGTCGCATTATGTTTATTGCCGCATCGTGTCCGTCAAACAATGATGCTGCGGTAACTACTCTTATTTTGTTTTTTGTTTGGTAAGGTCGTGTTATTTTCATTATTATAGTTTTTATTTTAATAATCTTCTTCGTAGCGTAAAGTCACTTCGACAAGCTCAGTGACCGGCTATAAAAGCTAAGTCTAAGATTTTCGACAGGTTTATACTGAGTTCACCAAAGTACTTTGCGACCACACTTTGACAAGTTCGGTAACTAGCTATAAAAACCGGAGCCTGAGCTTGTCGAAGGCGAATTAGCTAATAAGATTATTACTCTCTTTATAAACACTTATAACTTTAAACTTTCTGCTATTAATTCTGCGATATCCAAATTCTTAACCTCTTCTTGCTTATCTTTATATTTAATGCCGTCGGTAAGCATTGTCATACAAAACGGGCACGAAGTAGCCACTATATCAGCTTTTGAATCAAGAACATCTTGCGTACGTTCTTCGTAAATCTCCTTATCTCCTTTTTCGGCTTCTTTAAACATTTGTGCTCCTCCTGCACCACAACAAAGCGACTTGCTTTTTGAACGCTCCATTTCTACAAAATCCACATTCAAAGTGTTAATAACATTACGCGGTGCATCGTAAATATTATTTCCCCGTCCTAAATAACAAGGGTCGTGAAATGTTATCTTTTTACCGTTAAATGTATTTTTATCCACATCCAGCTTTCCCTGATTTATCAAATCGTCTAAAAATGTTGTATAGTGAATTACTTCGTAATTTCCTCCAAGTTCACCGTATTCGTTTTTTAAAATATTGTAACAATGCGGACAGGTGCAAACTATCTTTTTTACTCCGTATCCGTTTAATATTTCGATATTGGTAAGTGCCTGCATCTGAAAAAGCATCTCATTGCCTGCTCGTTTGGCGGGGTCGCCGGTGCACGACTCCTCTTTTCCCAATACGGCATAATCTACTTTACAGTGATTAAGTATTTTGGTAAACGACCTTGTCACCTTTTTATATCGGTCGTCAAATGCTCCCGCACAACCAACCCAATAAAGATACTCGGGATTTTTGCCTTGTGCAGCAAGGTCTGCCATTACCGGAACTTCTATCTTTGACATATTATTCTATTTTTAAAACATTAATATTTTATTCGCTACGCTCATTAATTTTTTGAACCATCCGCCTTGGCGGATAAGAACATTTAAGTTATGCTTCGCTTTGCTCAGCAATTTTAAAACATTAAGCGGTTAAGAAAATTAAGTTGTTACCACAAAGAACACAAAGTTTCACAAAGATTTTAAATACTTTTACCGCTAAGACGCTAAGACGCAAAGTGTTTTTGTCCACAAATTACACTAATTAATACAAATTATCTTTCATCTTCGTTGCATAAAGTGCCGGTCACTGAGCTTGTCGAAGTGACTTTTGCAAATTAGCACTGTCCTTTGTTGCTAATCCGGCTTCGACTCCGCTCAGCCTCCAAATCCATTTCTGCATTATTACATTATCGCATTAAATCATTATATCATTGAACCATTATATCATTGTATCATTGAACCATTACATCATTGTATAATTATTCCGCCCACTGCAAACGGTCTTCGGGTGAAAATTGCCATGGTGCTCCGTTATTTTCAATATTTGCAAACATTGTATTTATTCCGGTAGGAGCTTTTCCCTCTTCCAAAACAAGATAACGCCTCATATCCATAATTAAATTAGGATGACTGATATTAAGCGGACACTCTTGTGCACAAGCATTACAAGTAGTGCAAGCCCACAGTTCTTCGTAACTTATATAGTCGGTTACAAGTGCTTTTCCGTCATCGTATTTATTGTCTTTAATAAGTTTTAATCCCTTATCGTTCATGCGATTTCGCAAGTCAACAAAAATTTTACGCGGTGACAGTTGTTTACCGGTAATATTTGCAGGACAAACTTCGGTGCATCTTCCACACTGTGTGCAAGTGAGCGAATTAAAATAGTTTTTCCATGTAACATCTTCAATATCTTTAACCCCAAACCTGACAGGCTCAGCATCTCCCGATTCTTGAAAAGCATCACCGCTAAGCATAAGTTTGACTTCACGGGTGATTGTAGCCATATTCGGTAACTTTGTAAGCGGGTCGAGATTACTGATAAACACATTAGGTATCGACATAAATACATGAAAATGCTTTGAGTAAGGTAGATAATTTGCAAAAAAGAATATCAGCAAAATATGCATCCACCAAAAAAACTCATGCAAAAACAACGATGCCGAAACATGCTCTGCTATTATTGACGAAACAGGATAAATACCTTTTATTTCGTGCATATTGCCTGCTATATAATAGATATTCATTCCTGCCAAAGAAACCATTAACAGCAAAATAAGAAACAGTGCAAAATTGGCATCCATCTTATTTTTCGGCGTAAGCTCTTTTCCGTAAAAACGATTAATGTGCATAAACAAACGGCGAATAAGGAATATAATTATTCCCAATCCTACTATATATGCGAAAATATCACCCGATGCACTGATTAGGTCATAAAAAACTCCAAGTTTCGACAAAGCTCTTTCCGTTCCGAAAAGTCCGTCGATTACCATCTCAATACTTCCGATGGTAATAACCAGAAAACCCCAAAATACAAGTGCATGAATTAATCCTATCACAGGTTTTCGCAATATTTTTGTTTGCCCGAATGCAACTTTAAGCGTAAGATTTATTCGCTTTCCTATATTTCCAAGTGGCTCTGTGGACTTAGTTAACTTGAATAAAGCTATAAGTCGCTTTATTGTAAAAGCAAATACTCCCAATGTTATTAAAAGTATTACCGAAAAAACTATCTGTTTTGTCATAATTATCAGTTTTTATGAAAGATTGTAGATGCCAGACGTTAGACTGCTAGACTGTTAGACTGTTAGACTGTTAGACTGTTAGACTATTAGATTACTAGACATTAGACTACTAGACTTTAGACTGTTAGACTTTAGACTGTTAGACTGTTAGATTGTTAGATTACTAGACATTAGACTACTAGACTTTAGACTACTAGACTTTAGACTACTAGACTTTAGACTACTAGACTTTAGACTGTTAGACTTTAGACTGTTAGACTTTAGTCTGTTAGACTTTAGACTGTTAGACTTTAGACTGTTAGACTTTAGACTGTTAGACTTTAGACTGTTAGACTTTAGACTGTTAGACTTTAGACTGTTAGACTTTAGACTGTTAGACTTTAGACTGTTAGATATTAGACTGTTAGATATTAGACTATTAGATTTTTGATTTTGTTTCAAACTTCTAGTCTTTAGTCTCTAACTTCTAACTTCTAACTTCTAACTTCTAGCCTCTAGTTTCTAGTTTCTAGTTTCTAGTTTCTAGTTTCTAGTTTCTAGTTTCTAGTTTCTAGTTTCTAGTTTCTAACTTCTAGTTTCTAACTTCTAGTTTCTAGCCTCTAGCTTCTAGCTTCTAGCTTCTAGTCTCTACAATCAATCCTTCTGTTATTCTTTTTTAAATTCTTTAAATGCTTCAATCAGTTTTGGCAAAACTTTTTGAGCATCGTCAAGAATACCGTAATCGGCTACTTGAAATATCGGAGCATCGCTGTCGTTGTTTACCGCAACAATACATTTAGAGCCGCTTACTCCGGCTACATGCTGGATTGCTCCTGATATTCCAACCGCAATATACAGATTAGGAGCAATAACCTTACCTGTTTGTCCCACATGCTCTTCGTGAGAACGCCAACCGTCGTCGGATACAGGACGGCTACAAGCCAATGCAGCCCCAAGAACATTCGCCAACTCTTCAAGCGGAGCCCAATTATCGGGTGATTTCATTCCTCGTCCGCCACTTACCACTATTTCGGCATCAAACAATGAAAGTCCTTCGTCTGAAAGTTTACTGTTGATAACTTTTGTTTTTACTCCCAAAGTATCAATTTGCGGTGTAAATTCTTCAATGTTAAGCTCAGTCTCCTTTTCAAACAGCCCGAAAGTATTTATCATTAACGAAATAATTTTAATATCGGTGTTAACCTTAACATTGGCGAAAGCCTTACCTGTAAAAACACCCTTTGAAACAATAAACGGTTCGTAAGACGAAGGCAAAGCCATTGCTCCGGGCACATAACCTGCTTTTAACTTAACCGACAGTCGCGGTGCTATTGCCCGTCCTGCATTATTATCGGGAAACACCACAACTTTTGCATCAGATTTATCAACAGCTTGTTGAACTATCTGTGTATAAACCTTATTTATACGGGTATTTAATGATGCATCGCCGGTTTTCAATACTTTTGAAACACCGTATTTTGCAAGTTTTTGTATCTCATCATCAGCAATTTCGCCAATAACAATACCTGTAACACCGGTATTTATTGCATCGGCAATTTGCGAAGCGTAAGATGCCAACTCAAAATTTTGTTTTTTCAGCTTACCGCCGAAATTTTGTATATATACTAATACTGACATAGTTCTGATAATTAAAAGATTTACAATACTTTTGCTTCGGTGCTTAGCAGATTAATTAACTCTGCAATATTATCGCTGTCAATCATTGTTACCTTAGATTTTGGTTCGGGTAATTTATAATCGACAAACTCCACAAGCGGTTCAACATTAACTGCCGCAACAACCTCAAGCGGTTTTGAACGTGCTGTCATAATTCCTCGCATATTGGGAATTTTAGGTTCAATAGCAAAACCTTTTTGCACTATCAAAACAACAGTTCCCGATGCTGTCATATACTCCTTACCGGATGCCACATCACGCTCAATGACAGCCTCATTGTTGTCAAACTTAATATTTGACACCGATGATATTGAAGGCAAATCGGCAAATTCGGCTATCATTCCGCCTACTGCCGAATCGTTGTAATCACTTGAACTAATACCTGTTATCACAAAAGCATAATCTTTATCTTTTATAAACTCTGCTATCTGCATTGCGGTAGAATACGAATCAAGCGGATTGTAATCTATACGAAATGCTTTATCAGCACCAATTGCCAAACATTTACGTAAAGTAGGTTCGGTAATTTTTGTTCCTACATTCAAAATATGCACTTCGCTTACCGGCGAAGAAGCGTCTTCTTTTAATTCAACGGCACGAGTTAGTGCCAATTCGTCCCACGGATTTATAACCCACTGAACACCTGTATCATCAAACAAAGTATTATTTTCTTTAAACTTTATTTTTGTGGTGGTATCAGGGACATTACTTATACAAATCAATAACTTCATATGGTTGTGTTTTTAAAATTATTCTCAATTTTAGATTGTTAGACTGCTAGATTCTAGACTGCTAGACTTTAGACTACTAGATTCTAGACTGCTAGACTTTAGACTGTTAGATTCTAGACTACTAGACTTTAGACTGCTAGGCTTTAGACTGTTAGATTCTAGACTACTAGATTCTAGACTGCTAGACTTTAGACTGTTAGATTCTAGACTACTAGACTTTAGACTGCTAGGCTTTAGACTGTTAGATTCTAGACTGCTAGATTCTAGACTGCTAGACTTTAGATTACTAGATATTGGACTATTAGATTTTTAATTTTGTCTCTAACTTCTAGTTTTTAGTTTTTAGCTTCTAGTCTCTAACTTCTAGCTTCTAGTTTCTAGCTTCTAGTCTCTAATTCTAGTCTCTAGCTTCTAGTCTCTAATTCTAGTCTCTGTATCACAATTTCATATCATCCTTAGCTATTGCTCTACTGATTACAATCTGTTGAATTTCGGATGTTCCCTCATAAATTTGAGTAAGTTTTGCATCGCGCATAAGTCTTTCAACATGATACTCCTTTACGTATCCGTAACCTCCGTGAATTTGCACAGCTTCGGTTGTAACCTTCATAGCGGTTTCGGCTGCATACAATTTAGCCATTGCACTTGCATGACCGTAAGGCAAACCTTGGTCTTTCATCCAAGCCGCTTTAAGACAAAGGAATCGAGCTGCCTCTATTTCTGTTGCCATATCGGCAAGTTTAAAACCTATTGCTTGATGGTTGATTATTTCTGTTCCGAAAGCTTTACGCTCACGAGCATATTTTGCTGCAAATTCATAAGCTCCCGAAGCAATACCAAGAGCCTGAGCGGCAATACCTATACGCCCGCCTTCAAGAGTTTTCATTGCAAATTTAAAACCGAAACCGTCTTCGCCAAGAAGATTTTCTTTTGGCACTTTAACATCGTTAAAACTTACCGAATGAGTATCGGAACTACGCATCCCCATTTTATTTTCGTGAACACCAACAGTAATTCCGGGAGTATTTTTATCTACCAAAAGAGCATTTATACCTTTATGCCCTTTTTCTTTATGTGTTTGCACAATAACAATATAAGTAGATGCCGAATTTCCGTTTGTAATCCAGTTTTTAACACCATTCACCAAATAATGGTCTCCCATATCTATTCCTGTTGTCTTTTGTGAAGTAGCATCGGAGCCTGCACCGGGTTCCGATAAAAGAAAAGCACCTATTTTTTCACCGCGAGCAAGCGGTTTCAGCCATTTTTCTTTTTGTTCAGGTGTTCCGTATTTTTCAATTCCGTAACAAACAAGCGAATTGTTTACCGAAATTATCACACCTACCGACGAATCAATTTTTGACAACTCTTCGAGAGCCAAAACATACGACACGGTATCCATTCCTCCACCATCGTATTCGGGCGAAACCAACATTCCCATAAAACCGAGTTCGGTGAGATTTTTTATGTGTTCAGTAGGAAAAATTGCTTTTTCATCACGCTCTATTACATCTTTTATAAGTTCGCGCTGAGCATAGTCACGTGCTGCTTGTCGAATCATTTTTTGTTCTTCCGTTAATTCAAAATTCATCTCTTATGTTTTAAATTGTGTTTATTTGTTTATCCTCGTTTATAAATAACCGATACTACGGTTTTATCATTTCCTCCCATATTTATTGACATACCGTAAGGTCTGTCGGCAGGAATTGTTATTTGAGCATCACCTGCTTTGTTTGTCAGTTGCTCCCAAACGGTAACAGCTTGATGCACTCCTGTTGCTCCCGTAGGATGTCCCCAGCCGATAAGTCCGCCGGTGGTATTAAAAGGTATTTTTCCTTGTCGGGATGTGTTTCCCTGAGCAACAAATTCAGCTCCTTTACCGGGTTTGGCAAAACCAATAGCTTCGGTTGCTAAAATTCCGGCTATGGTAAAACAGTCGTGAGTTTCAACAGTAGCAAGATTATCTTTTGTAATATTTGCCATTTTAAATGCTTGCTGAACAGCTATTTTTGTTGTAGTAAGTTCAACCGGATTTTCGGGGTCTTCGGTAAGATTATCTTCTACCTGAGCAAAACCTGCTATTTCTACGGCATCCGATTTGTCGTAACCTATTCTTTTTAAACCCTCCTCGGAAACTATGGCAATTGCCGATGCTCCGTCGGAAACTTTCGAGCAATCGAAAACATTCAAATGATCAACAAACACTTTTCCGTTAGGTGGTGTCATTGCTGTTTTCAATAAATCGGGATTTTTATTTTCATGTTCCTGTGCAGTTGGACACAAACGTGCATTTTCAATGGCATTTTTATACCAATGAGCAAATCCTGTGCGAGCATACTCGTCGCCGTATTTTTCTTTATAAACCTTTGCCCTGTCGCTAAATTCACCGGGAAAAAAGTAGGCATGCCCATTTTTGCGATTTTGATACCATCCTGCCAAAGCAAGATAATCGGCTCCATAAATTGCTTTTACGGAATTTTGCACCTCAACGCCAACAGCAAGAACAACTTCGGCAGTGCCTGCCAAAATAGATTTTATGCCTGACATTAAAGCTAATCCGCCCGAAGCACAAGCTCCTTCAACACGGATGGCAGGTTTATATCTTAATCCGGGATCAATAGCAGGAATTAATGCGGCAAGATGTCCTTGATTATTAAAGCGCGAAGCCATAAAGTTTCCTATTACACTTTCGTCAACATTTTGTGCTCCGCCAATCATTTTAAGAGTGGCTTGTCCGGCCTCTTTTATGTAATGTTCGATACCCGGTCGGGGTTTACGCGGGTTAAATTCTTTTCGCCCCGTGCCTAACGATATTGTGTTATATCCGGCAACCATATATATTTTTTTCATCTGTTTATAATTTAATTTTCAATAGTCAGATGGAACCGCATGATGAAAAATAATTATTGTCGTGTGTATTAATATTTATTTTTATCACGCTTGTTTCATATTCTTAAAGTTTTATTTTTTCCACGATTGTATAAATCGTATTTTAATTTATAGTTAACATCGTCTTCGACAAGCTCAGACTCCATTTATTTTAGCATTTTTTACCATTAAATTAGATATAACAAATTGCTTCGACAAGCTCAGCAACCACATAATAGAGCAAACGGGAATTACATCAAACGTAAATTGCTATTCGGTAAACTTTTTTTAATTAAAAAAGTTATTTACAGGTCCGTAAATATGATGAAAACCTGTTTTCATTACCGTATTAACATTTTCAGCAGAATCGGTAACACCATCGGCTACAAGCTGTTTACCTATTTTATTCATTTCTGCCATATATTCGGCAGTTAACTTACAACCGTTATTTTCACTGCTTTTAACCTTTGCAAAAAACTCCTCAATAAGTTTATCTTTATTTCTGTTACGGCTAAGTGCTTTCCACGATTGATTTTCGGGCAAACCGCCAAGATATTCGTCAACTTTGGATTTAATATCCGTAATATTAACATACTCCTGCTTGTCGTAATCGTAAATGCTTACAATTTTCCCTTTTTCGTAAGTAAAGAATCCGGGTTTTTGAGAACCGTTTGAAAATTGTCCTCCTTTTACTTCAAGTTGTAAAAGTTTAACAAGCAATTTACTGTGCAACTCCTCATCAAGATATGTGTTCATTACATTTAAAATAAATGTACAAACATCAATGCCCACATAATCCATAAGTTGAAAAATTCCCATCGGACGCAACATGTAGTCGCGTGTAACAGTGTCAATAATCAATACAGACTCTGCAAAAGAAAAATCGGGTTTGAGGTCTTTTACCTTTTTAAGTCCGAAAAGCAAATCACGCATAAAAAATCCGTTTCCTATAAATCCAGCAATATCATTTGCCGGAACAATAATTTTACCGAGCGATTTAGCAAATTCATAAACAAGATTTGTCAACTCTTTATTACCGTTGTCGAGTTCAATAACTTCAATTAGTTTTTGCACAGCCGGCGGATTATAAAAATGACAACCGATAATATTTCCGTTAAGATTTGCTTTTTTATTAAGCTCATTTATAGGAATAGAACTAGTATTGGTAAAAAACCAAGGGTTGTTTGAATTGTTTGTGTTTATTTTACTAAACAACATTGTTTTAACCTCAATTTTTTCGGAAACAGCTTCATAAACAAGAGTTGCATCGTAAGCAGACTCTAATCGTGTTGTCGGTTTAATTATTGAGATAGCATCATTTATATATGCCTGAATAATTTCACCGTTTTCGATAAGGTCGCTACGATTTTCGTATGCTTTACGTAACCAAATGGTGTTTTTTTCTGCCCATTTCAACAGTAATTTTCTTATAAATCCCATCAATCCGTCAAGTTGAGCATGCGACTGGTCAATAGCATAAATTACAAATGTTTCGTCTGCGTATTCGGGCGACAACTTCAGTTGAGAAAGGTATAAAGTATTTAGGTATAATATACCGCTTCCCATTTTTCCTGCTGCTCCGAGCACAGCCACATTTTTAAAACGATTAATAAAAGTCATGATTGTATTATTAGTTATTAGTTTCTAATTTCTAATCCGGCTTCGACCAGCTCAGCCTCCGTGCTTATTTCTGCATTATTGCATTTTTTTATCCAAATAAGATAACATATAAATTTTGTTTCGCTTTGCTCACCTCATTATCGCAATTTGGCATTATTGCATTCACTGTATAATTAATCTACCAATTTGGTTTTCTTTTTTCGAGAAAGGCAGTCATTCCCTCTTTCCCTTGTTCGTTGAATTGTTTTGAAAATTCTTCTTGTTCGTTACGACTACCTTTAACAAATCCTTGTTTTAAACCGAAATTTATGGCACGTTTTGCAGCTTTTACAGCATCACTACCTTTCGAAGCTATTTTTTCGGCAAGTTCGTCTGCCGTTTGCATAAGTTCGTGATGCAAAGCTGTTTGTTGAACAAGTCCTACTCTGCATGCTTCTTCCGAATCAATCATTTCGGCAGTATAAATTAAATATTTAGCGTAAGCGTGCCCGACAGCCCTTGAAAGTCGTTGTGTTCCGTTAAATCCGGGGATAAGTCCAAGATTTACTTCGGGGGCGCTGAATTTTGCTTTGTCGGATGCTAAAATAAAATCGCAAGCCAAAGCCAACTCTAAACCTCCACCAAGAGCAAATCCGTTGACTACTGCAATAACAGGAACTTTAAGCTCCTCTATTCTTGCAAAAGTATCGTGTCCTGTTTTTGAAAATACTAATGCTTCATCGGGTGATTTATCTCGCATTTCAGCAATATCGGCACCTGCAACAAATGCTTTTCCCTCGCCTGTTAAAATTACAACTCTTAAATCGCTGTTTTTCTCCAAATCGTCTAGAACAATATTTAGCTCTGTAAAAACTTGTGAATTGATAGCATTTAAGGCTTGCGGACGTGAAAATGTGATTGTTGCAATGTTGTTTTTTAAAGACAGTTGTAAGGTTTTCATTTAGTATGATTTAAATTTTAGGTAAATTCTCTAAAAACAAGTCATACTAATTTAAGAAAAAAATAGCTATGAAAAAAAAGATGATGATATATTATAAAACAAAGATTAATATATGTAGATATTTAAATATTTTGTTATATTATGAGATTGAAAAAAGAAAAAATTTTTATTTTATTGTTATGTGACGAATATCAATAGTTCATTAGATTTTCAGTTGTGAATACGTTAATTTATTGAATTACAAATAATTAAGTAAAAAAACATCCGCATTTATTCCTATAATAATCAATATATTACATCAAATCACATATAACGAACTATTGGAATATAATACGAATAAAATATATTTATAATATCCATCAAAAATAATAACAACAATTAATTTTATTTGTTATTATTCAAATACAATTAATTTTTCCGATAAATCATTAGGACTAATAATAATAGCATCAAAATTTTTCACTTCTTTATTTTCTCTTTTTCTTAAAGTTCGATTTATCATGCTATTTATTTTATCATATAAAAAACCACTGTTTGCCGCTTTTATTGAATAGTCTGCTTCCATTGTTGCCACCACACTATATTTCTCATTAGGTTCACAAAAAAAGAATACAGGTATTTCTTCGTTGTAATCTATAATTTCAGCTTTTAATGAAACTTCAGATTTAAATTTAACGGCATGCACTTTATCTCTATCCAATTCAAAAATTAATGCATCAAATTGAGGAATCTTACCATTTTTAACACGATTTAAAGCAAAATCAACAACCATTTTTGTTTTTTTACGGATAGTGCTTTTTTGGTCAGCTATTAATTTAAAAGCATCGTTAAAAGATAATGCTTTACCTACAATATTATAATCGGCAACCGGTTTTGAAAACACAAATATCGGAAAATCATCAACTTCTTCTACAGTAGCAAAATGCTTAGTTTTATCTGATTTAAAAGCAAACAAACCAAAACCCAATAATATAAAATAAAGTTTTTTCATATGTTAAATATTTTATAATTACTTAATAATAAGAACTTTTCTTCTAAACACAATATTCATATTTTTGTTTATATTTTTTATTACTAACGGAAAAATAATTTTCAACTTTATAAACCATCAACTCTTTATTATCTTTTCAATATACTCACCGAAATAAATCAAAATAAATAATACTCTAAATAAAGTAAATTAAAATTCATAAATATTCTTAAACATTTTACAGTCTATTATGTTTTATATTAACATAATAGTTAAAACTAAAAAAATAGATATAAAATGGAAAATACAGAAAAAAAAGGGATGCCATTGTTAGGCGATAATTTCCCTGAAATGACAGTTCAAACAACACACGGAGTTTTTAAATTACCCGAACATTTTAAAGGTAAATGGTTTGTATTATTCAGTCATCCGGCAGATTTTACACCTGTTTGTACAACCGAGTTTGTAGCTTTTCAAAAAAAATACGATAAGTTTAAAGCATTAAACTGTGAACTTATCGGATTGAGTGTTGACCAAGTATTTTCTCATATTAAATGGGAAGAGTGGATTAAAGACAATATGAATGTGCAAATTGAATTTCCGATAATTGCCGATACGGGAAAGGTTGCCGATGCTCTCGGTATTATTCATCCCGGCAAGGGAACAAACACCGTAAGAGCCGTATTTATTGTTGACCCTGATGCAAAGTTGCGTATTATGTTTTATTATCCGCAAGAGCTTGGTAGAAATATTGATGAGATTTTACGTGCAGTTGAAGGTATGCAAGTTTCGGATAAAAACGGTGTTGCGATTCCTGCCAACTGGCCAAACAACGAACTTGTTAATGACCATGTGATTATTCCGCCGGCTACCGATGTAAAAACAGCAAAAGAGAGACTTGAAGATGCCAAAAAAGGAGAATTTGAGTGTTACGATTGGTGGTTGTGTCATAAAAAATTGTAAATAAACAATTTATTCCAAACCCTTACTAAATGCCGTAAGTTTGTTATTTCACAACTCCTACTGCATAAGTCGGGTTTAAAAATCTCTTTCCAAAACAAAGTCAGGATTTCGCTAAGATATAAATATATATACAACGAAACTCTGACTTTTTTTATATTTACGGATAAATAACATTTATGCCTCCTGATTTTTCGTAAGTTTTACCTTGCGATGTTTTAAACCACACATAATATAAATATCCGCCTTCCGACACATAATTGCCATTTATATCACCAGCCCAACGCATATACGATTTATCCGTTGAAAATATTACATTACCATATTTATTATAGATAAACATTTTAAATTCAACAACTTTGGCATTTTTTATATAACTGTCAGGATTTCCTTCTTCCCAAAAAGGTCCGAAATAATCGTTAAGACCATCGGAATTTGGTGTAAATGCATTGGGAACCTCTATTTTAGGAATACGAGTTACACATACGGAATTGGAAACAGATTTTTTATTTGATATTTCAGTTGCCGTATTTGTAAAACAAAATACTTCGGAAGCATCTCCTCCTATTTCGGTAAAATTATAACTGCTTGATAAATCTGTTGTATTGTCAATAACTCTCGGATTACCTCCGTCAACAGAAACAGTTATTATATATGATTCATCCGACTCTACAAAACTTTTGTTCCAATTTAAAGCTACACCTTCTTCATCGGAACTTTTCACTTTTAATACAAGCGGACGAACAACCTGCGTGGTTAAAACAGTATCATCGCAAAAACCCACAGCATCAATTCTGTAAAATTTTGGCTGATTCGGTTCGGAATGAGTAAACTCCATTATACTGCTTGTTCCCGTATTTTTAATATCAACACGGGTAAATGTTGAATTTAAACTATTACTGACAGCCAGTGCATATGCTTTTACATCGGCACTAACATCTACATTTACAGTGAGAGAAACCGAACTACCGTTAAACTCAATTTTATTTATATAAAACAGTAATTCATCGGGTTTTTTAAATTCGGGTATTTTTATTGATACTTTGTTTGATAACGATTTAAATGAAGGGTGCTGACTATTAATGCCCTTAACTTGATATTCATAATCTTGTCCTTGCATTATATCATGAACATAAAAAGTGTCACGCACTCCGCTTGCTATTATATTTCCATTTCCATCTAAAATATTATAATAAGCATCGGCATTCCATCCGCGATAACTATTCCATATCAGTTTATTGGTCATAGTGCAAGTGTCAAAAACAATATTATGTAAAAACATAGTTGAATTTACGGCACAAGGTAATCCGTAATTGTCTTTCTCTCCGTAATACGATGCCATATAATAACTTTCGGAATGTTGGTCGGCATGAGCTGTATTATCAATATAGGTATATTCCGTTATTGGTATTCCGGTAGGATTATTCGGGTTGTCAATCGGCAAAGTGTAAAATCCGGGAGAATGATTTTCATCGTCAACATATCTGTAAATAATGTATCCTGTAATATTTTCACTGTTTTCAGGGGGAATAAAACCTAACTTAACAGCTCCGGAATTTGTTTGCGACGGCTCTACCGTTATACTTAAAATAACAGGCGGGTCAGGCTGTGCAAAAACACAATTACCTACAATGATTAAATTAAATAATATATGTAAAAATATTTTTCTCATAGTAAATATTATATTCCTTAATATTTTAATTACGTAATAATTTACTTTTTATTCTTTTACAATAAAAACATCTCTTTTGGGATAAGGAATTTCAACATTATTTTCTTTAAATTTTTTATGAATATTAACCATAACTTGTGTGCCTGTGCTAAATCCCACATCGTAATCGGTAATCCAAAACAGAAGTTGAAAATCAAGAGTGCTTTCACCATATCCGAGAAATCGCGGAATTGGAGCCATTCTATGTTCAACATTGGGATGTTCAAGTGCAGCTTCCTTTAATAATTGCAACACCAATTCGGGGTCGCTGTTAAATGCTACACCCACATTTATTTTCAGTCTTCGTTTGCGGTCAGAGAGTGTCCAATTTATCATACGGTTCGACACAATATCGCCGTTTGGCACAATAACATCGGAACCATCGAAAGTGCGTATTGTGCTTGAACGAAAACCTATATCTTTAACTGTTCCCGAAAGATCGTCTATTTGAATAATATCATCTTCTTTAATTGGTCGCTCAAAAGCCAAGATAAGTCCTGAAAACAGATTTTTAAAAATATCTTGCAGTCCAAAACCAATACCTACACCCAAAGCACCGAGAACTATCGATATTTTTTCGAGTTCGATTCCGGCTGCCGCCAATGCAAATATAAATCCGAAAGTAATTATAGAATATCGCAACAGCAGTGTTATTGTGCTTGACACTCCTTTATCGGTTTTACTTCGAGTAAAAACATCTTCTTTTAAAAAAATAATTAATATACGCGAAAACCAAATTGATATATAAATAGCCAAAAAGAAAGCTACTATGTTATTAATACCAAACGATGTAGAGCCTACGGTAAACTGATGGGTATAAGCATTTTTTAGTGCTGTAAATACTTCGGTTTTTATACCAAATCCCGATAAGGAAAGTGAGAACCAATAAATTAACATAAAAAATCCGAGAAATTTTTTCAAGCTCTTTTTTATTTGAACGGAATATTGTTTTATTACATTAAGTTTTTTTAAATAATACCCTTCAAACATCAAAACTAATAATGAATACAGCAATTGATAAAGCGAATAAAGAATAATCCCCCCCATTATTACCCCTACTGCTCCCGATAAAAGCATTGTTGCCAAAATTACATTTCCTGCAATAAAAAAGATTGCCGATGTTGAAAATATAATGGTTTCGATATAAAAAATAGCTTTTACCAACCCAACCGTTCCTTTAAATTGTTTGAAATACTCTTTTTGTCTGATATAATTAACAATAACAGCTATTGAAAAAATATCAATTCCCAAATAAATTAATCTTGATAATAGCGGTAAATTATCAAACAAAAATTTAGTTGAAACAAACAGATAATAAATCAAAAACAGAATTAACGATAGCAATTTAAATCGTCCGAATGACTCTTTAATTTGTATTATTAGGGGTGTTAACATTATTATTAATACAATGCTTTTTATTTCTACGGGCAACTTGAAAAACAGAGAAAGATAAAGCCACATCAATAATAGAGAGATAACCACAGGACGATTTAATACAAGTTTAACAGAAGATATAGCACTTGTTTTAATATCTTCGATACTAACCGATTTTTTAATTGATTTTTGTATAAGAATTAATAAAACCAATATAAAAATAAAAACTAACAGTGTAAGGTATATGAAGTAATGATTATTAGTTAAAAAAGTTTTAATATTATTTTTTGTTTCTTTTATGATATTAATTTGGTTTGTTTCGACAGTATCAGTATAATTATTATTTAATGCTTCCCATAAAACGGGTTCTTCGGCTATTAAAAGATTTTTTACTATATTTTCGCGTGCTGATTTTATTTGCTTTTGACGCTTAACTGTTTCATTTAAAAGACTGTTTGTTCTATATTTAAGAGTAAGGTATAAATTTTCTTCATCTTTAACCTGCTTTCTTAATGTTCTAAACTTATATTTAGTAACAGCTACACTGTCTTTAATACTTTTCGATATATCGGCATTTTTAATATTAAGACTTGTTTTCAACCACAAATGATAAGAATAATCAAGCTCCGAGTTTAACGACTCAAACAGAGATATTTTATTATTAATATTAGTTTGCAAATCTTTAATATTTGAACTAAATATATTCCAACGACGTAACCATTTTTCTAATCTCACCGACGAAAGAGTATTTACATTTATACTGTCCAATATTTGACCTTTATGCTTAACATCTTTTTCTATTTTTTCTACTTTACTTTTCCATTCAGATAAATCAACAGTATCGGCAATAATCTTTTTTATATCCTGAATTCTGTTATTTGCTTTTATTTCGTAATCGGGAATAAGCGATTTTTTTATCGGATTTATTGAATCCATAGGAATTGACTCTTGTGCCAAAAGAGTGTTAAACAAAGAAAATGCGACTATTATTAAAGCAATAATTTTTTTCATCCTGCCTTCAAATTTGTATTAATCATTTTGATTTTATTTGTAAAAATAAGATAATAAAATATTATTTTACATACTTAAATCTATTAATATTTTATATAAAGTTACTCAATTCAAGATAAATTTCATTTTTTTTCGAATTTTTAAAACTAAAATTTGCTTTAAATAAAAAAAGCATTACTTTTGCAACGCAATTTTGAAAAGTAAACGAAATTGCAGAGTTCTGAAAATGTTGGTGCGGTAGTTCAGTTTGGTTAGAATACCGGCCTGTCACGCCGGGGGTCGCGGGTTCGAGTCCCGTCCGCACCGCAAAGTAAAAAAGCCGTTCTAAAACAGTAACCTAAAAAACACACGTTTTTTAGGTTTTTTTTTGTTCAAAAAGCTCAAAAAAAACTACGGCGGCAGGTGAAAATCTTATTTTGTCTTAATACAAGCAAAAAAAAATCACAAGGAAAAAGTCCTTTGTATTATTGAATTATCATTGACGGACAAAGAGCCGAGTTTTCTACGGGTATATTTTTGCTAAAAGGCGAGTTCGATAATAAAAAAGACTATTAAACCCTTTCATCCGCTTACCGAATAGTATAACACCACTTTAAATAACCTCACATTTAAACTAAATAAAATATACTATACCGAAATATTTTCAAACAACAAAATAACCGCTCCGTTGGGAGTGGCTTTTTTTTTGTTATATGAGTAATATTTTGTATTTTTGCATAGTATGAATAAAGTAAAAGTAACATATACAGAAACTAATCCTTCTTTCAGTAAGCGTATAAAAGCTATGGTTGATAAGAAAAAAATTATCAATGAATATATACGCAATGGTAAAGACTTATCTAAATTAAATGAAAAAGGTATTAAACTTAAATTCCCCTTATAGAGTATTTAAAGATGAAAATACTCTAACATACTTTTTTACTACAAAATTTAATATAACTTATCGTGTTTATTTTACTGATGCTAATGAATATTTTACAAACTTTAACTTAACTGAAAACATCTTTCTTTTTGGATTTGAATATTTGCAAAATAATATCTCAAATAAGTTAGAAGATATAAATATTCGATTAACATTAATAGCAATAATCAATCGTTTCTTTGAAAATAAAAGTAATGTATTAGTGTTTGTTGCCGATATTTCGGATTTTAGGCATAAAGCTCGTAATAGATTATTTAACAAATGGAAACAAGAATTTGATGTTAATGATTTTATTGAAAAATACGATATTGAAATAGAAACAGAAGGAGAAACATTTTTTTCATCAATGCTTATAAGAAAAGATAATATTCATAAAGACGAATATAAAAAAGCTTTCTTATTAATTCCTGAAAGTTTAAGCAAATAACATCTTATGTTTGCACGACAAATATAACAAAAAAGCCGCTCCGTTGGGAGCGGCTTTTTTTTGTTTTTAAGGTATAATTTTTTATATATTTTAATTGAAAAAAACTGTTGGAGAAAATCCATTACTACGTAGCAATTCGGTTGCCGTGAGCTATTGCTCTAACGGTTTTTTGTGTTTAAATTTCCTGAATAAATAAATTTTTCTATTATTAAACAAATTACCCCTATTATTAATAATATCTTTGGAAAAACTAAGCCCTGAAAGAGCGAAAGCATCTTTTCTAATAATCAAACTGCCAAACCATTCCGAAATATACCGTTCTATATTGATAGTATTCATAATGCTTTTGGGAATAATCGGCATTATATTGAACCTGACTTTCATTTTTTGTGTTTAACAAATTATTGATTGATGCAAATAAAACTATTGCATAATCTTTCATTCGGATATATTTACTTAAACTCATATCCAAACGGTTGTAATTACCATACTGTAAATTATATAAATCGTTTGAAAATTCAGGCTTGTAAAATCCTGTTTGGTTGTCAAATATTGCTGTTGTTACTTTATTATAATACATTCCCGGACGACTTGCAAAACTTAAAGCAAGTGAAAACAGATTTGGATTATTATATTGAATAATAGTTTTTATCAGATAATTAAAATCTTTAAATCCGTGGTAATTTTTATTATCAATAGTCATATTTTGGTTAATAAACGAATTTGAAAACGACACTTTAAAGTATTTATAAAAATTATGCTCCACAAAAAATTCCACTCCGAAAGTATTTACTTTATCGGTTGTAAAATATTCATTTACCGGCTGTTCGCCTGTTTCGTTTTTAAAATAAGATGCCGCAGTTATTAACGTATTATTATATTTATATGTGTAATCTAATGCTGCTTGATAACTTGACAACAGATTATAACACTCTGAAAAATAGTTTGGTATTGAATAGTTATAATATTTACCGCCGCTTAGTAAAAAAGATTGTTTGCTGTTTATTCTGTATTTCAGTCCCAATTGTGAACTGAAATAATATTTTTGATTTTCAACAGGAATATTACTCCGCATTCCCGACGAAAAAGTAAACTTGTCGTTTATATCCCAATTGGTGTATAAATACATTTCAAGAATATGATTATGAATTGAACTGTGCAAAAAATAATTTGAAGAACTTGGCGACAAGGCATAATAAAATACAGGAATGCTGTCGCTAAATTTATGTTGATTAAAATCGTGGGAAACACCGAATTGCAAGTCTGTATTTTCCAATAAAAACCATTTATAATCAACCGAAGTATAAACTTGATTTGTATTTTGATTTGAAAATATATTTCCGAAATTATCGTTCCGTGTTGAATTGTTTGTGCCGCTGTTTATGCTTAAAACACCCTTCTCAAAAAACATTTTAAAATTATTTACTGTAAAAATTCGCTTCTTTTCCGATGAAACATCACCCTTGTAAGTAAATTGTTCGATATAGCCGTTAAAATGTTCATCAATAAAATAGTTATACGAATTAAACTCTGCCTTTTTTCCTATTTTAGTATGAAAATTAATGCCCCCATCCCAAGTGTGAAAATTTTTAAGATTCGGCAAATATTTTTTTTGAATATTTACAAAAGCATCAGAAAATTGGTAATTACCGTAAACTTGAATAAACGAAATATCTTTTTTTATTTTTTGCGACAGCAAAAATCCCGCACTTGCCAAACTTGCCGAAAGTTGTAATTTGTTGTTTTCCAAATCTCTAATCGTTTGTATTTCTACCAATCCCGCACTTGTATTGCCGTAAATTAAAGGCGGATTACTTGCGTAAACATATTGTTTGTATATCAATTCGGGATTAAACAAACTGAAAAATCCCTGATTGTTCAATTGACTTGCTCTAACAGGTTTATAAATAGGAACTCCGTTTAAAACCACTCTTGTTCTATCGGGCGAACTGCCTCTTAACGACGGGTTTGCCGTTTCATTGGTTGTGGTTGAAGCGGGCAAAACGGTTATTGCTTTTAGCGGATCACCTTGCGATACAGGATTTAAGTAAACATCTTTCAGCATATCCATTTTTACCACCGAAAACTTTTCGGATATCGGGTCTTGTGCAGTTACTAAAACTGCTTTAATTTTCTGAATATCATCTTCTAATACAATAATATTTTTATCCGCTTGCAATTTCGACAAAGGTATTTCTTTTGTTTTGTAACCGATAAACGAAACCACCAAAGTATCGTCGGAAGATACTGTTTTTAAAGAAAACTTACCGTCGAAACCTGTTATTGCACCGCCTTGCTTATTATCCGATTTTAAATAAACATTTGCTGCAAAAACCGGTTCGCCCCTTCTGTTTTTTACAATGCCGCCGATTGTTGTTTGTGAAAACACCCACTGCGAAAACAGCAACAACAGAGAAATAAAAATTAATTTTATCATTTCTCAACTAATTTTGAAGCCAATTTATTTAACAAGTAACTATCGGGATATTTTGTAATTGCTTGCCGGAAATATTTTTTTGCTAAACTATAATTATCATTTCTGATGTAAAACCGTATCAACAATTCATACGATTCTTCTTTACCCCAAGAAGGTAAATAGTTGTTTATAATTTTTTGCGAAGGTAACGATAAAGCTTTCAGCAGATATTTCTCAACCTCTTTTCCGCCTCCGTATTTTTCGGGAGTATAAAAATCGTTGCTTGCATACACATAATAGGCTCTTAAATTAGTAGAATCCAAAGCAATGGCTGTTTTTACATTCTTTTTTGTATCACCCGCAATAAACATTGCTCTCATTCCCTTAAATTGAATCCCAAAACCTTGCAACATTGCCAAAAGTGCATAATCTTCCGAATTTTTGCAATTCATGTTTTCCATCCAATCGGTACCTTTGTCTATCTCCTTTTCGGCAGTTTTTTTATCATCATTTTTTAAATAATAAATTGAAGAATAAAACTGCAAATAAGACTGCCAATACAGTATTAAATTTTGAGAATTATTTTTATACAGATTCTCTAATTTATTGCTTAACTCAACTAATGGCTTGTTGTTTTGCAATATTATACTCTGCACAAATGCCTTGTAAATTTTGTTTTGAATACCTGCCAATATGGTGTCGGATTTCACTTTTTCTACCTGAATTTGATAATTTGCGGTATTACTTTTTGTTGTTTGTGTTGTGTTTCCGCTGCAAGAAAAAAATAAAAACAACGGAATAATTAATAATCGTGTCATAATAGTTAATAGTTGAAAGTTTATAAAGTTGAAAATTGAAAGTAGTTTATAGTATAAACTAAAAAGTTAAAAAAATTATTTTAAATATTCTTTAATAGCATTTACATACTCTTCAAAAGCATCAATTCCTTTTTTGGTAATTTCAATTGAAGTATGCTGATAATTATTTTTAAAACCCTTTGTAATAGTGACATAAGCGGCATCTTCAAGTTTTTTAAGTTGCACACTTATATTACCCGAAGTAGCATTGGTAACTTTTTTCAATTCATTAAAATCTGATTTTCCATTAGATACCAAAAACGATACAACAGCCAAACGAAGTTCGGAATGTAATATTGGGTTAAGTTTCTTAAACATTTTTATCTTTTTTATTTTGCATTACCAATATAATCCCGGGAATTAACATGGCAACTATTGCAACAACTCCCATCAGCAAAGAGTGATAAATCCAATCGAGATAGAAACAGACAAAAGCCGAGATATTAACTACAATTCCCGAATAGTAAAGCAATTTACTTTTAAAAGTACCCGCTGAAACCAATATCCCGACAGACAAAAGTATTAATAAAACAGGAACAAGATTTTGCTTTAACTGCATTGCAAAAACAGCCCCCAAAATCAGAAGATTTGCAGAAATTGTAATCCAACTGACTGAAACAATCCGCGAAACCTGATTTTTAAAACCGGCTTTTCGCTTTTTTGAATAATAAATTCCGGTAATAACCGAACCCACAGGCATTAAAAGATAAGGATACCAATTAATTTCATAAAGTTCTTTTTGCAAAAGCAAAAACTGACCTATTGCCGCAATGGCAATTAATGCTCCCCAGAAAACATAAACAAAACCGTTTTCCTCAAACCTGTTGCGAGCCTGAGTAATAACATTTGTTATTATCTCAAAACTCTCTTCGGGTGACAATTCTTTGTTTTCCATAATAAATCTGAATTAAAATTTATTACAAATATAAAGTAGTTTATATTATAAACCAAATATTTTTTACTTTAATTAAAATATGTTATAAACAATATTTCGTTAGATTTTTAGCCACACATACACTAATTTATTGAATCACAAATAGTTAAACAGGGTTTGTGGTTTTCGTATTTATTTCTTTAATTATCAATAAATTACACGAAAATATAATGAACTAATAAAAAAATATTATAAAAAATAAAGTAAACTAAACATAATTGTTCATTTTTTTCTAATTTAGCACAACAACAAAAAAATAATTACAACTATGGAAAATTTAGATAATCAAAAACAAGGATTCGATTTTAAAAAATTTATTGACGATTCAAAAACAGCTCTATTAAACCCAAAAGAGTATTTTGCAAATATGCCCACATCGGGTGGTTTTGGTGAGCCTATTATTAAAGCTCTGATTTACGGAGTTGTAATGGGAATTTTTGCTCTGCTATGGAGTTTTTTACACTTACGTTTTGCTGCCGGTCCTGCATGGCTTGGAGGCGGCTTTGGCATTATGGCTCTCTTCGGGTCGATATTAGGAGCATTTTTAGGTCTTTTTATCGGCGGAGTAATAATGCTTATCCTATCTGCTATTCTTAGCGGAAATACCGACTACGAGGCTAATGTAAGAGTTGTTGTATCACTTATGGTAGTAAGTGTCATTAGTAGCTTTTTAGGTTTTTTCGATGGAGTAAATCTGTATCTTGGAGCATTGGTTAATATTGCCGTATCAGTTTGGGGATTATACATGACGTATCACGCTTTGGTTGAAACTCTTAAAGCCAAAGAACAAGGCAGTAAAATACTTATGATTATTTTGGCTGTTCTTATTGCAATTACCTCATTTACGGGAATCGCTGCAAAAAAATTAACCCAAAATCTTATGGGAGGTTACAACATTGAAGATTTAGATAAAATGTCGGACAAAGAAAAAGAGGCTGCCGCATATAAAATGATTGAAAAGATGACCGGTGGTGAAGTTAGTGCCAAAGACATGAAAGAAGCTGTTGATAATATGAATGAAAACATGGAAGAACTCAGCAAAGATATGGCTGAAACTATGGAAGATGCAGGAGAAGCTATCAACAATGCTTTTGTAGTAGAAATGGCAGACGGAACAAACAAAATTAATCCTGATGAGGATTTTATTGAATCATCATTTGATAATATTAATGATGAAAATAATTTCATTACTCTTGGTTGTGTTGACGGATTTATACAGGCTGCCTTTGCCGATAATGGTGATTTTGTTGTTGAATATAAAGACAAAAACGGACATTACGAAGCAACAGAACTACAAAGCAAAGACAACGTTATATTAATGTTTACAAAATATCTAAATAAAGACAATTCATATATTGAAGTTTGTGAGTGGAAAGAGATGGAATAGTACATACTCCAATAGAAATCATGGTGTAATATACTTGCACCATGATTTTTAATGTAAATTTTAAAAAAACCATGCAAGAAATTATTAAGACAAAACTCAAAAAATACGGATACAAATATTCTGAAAATGAACATAGTATAGATATTAATTTAGGTATGTCCCAGCATTTGACTGTTAATTTTTCAGAAAATGAAAAAATAATATTTAAAGACAAATTAAAAGGTTGGAATTTTCTTACGGGAATTATTGAAATGAGTTTTAAAGGTGCTATTATATATCAAACTATCGGAATGCTTTTTGCTATTTTCTTTCTGATGTTTGTATCACAAAAATCCAACATTTTACAATTTCCGTTTATTTATCTGCTAACAGGTGTTTCTGCTTGGCTGATAATATGGTCAGTTTACTATTTAATCAGACTTGAGAATATCAAAACACAAATTATTTTTTGGATTGAAAACAGTGGTAAGTAAATCTATTCTGCAATAGATTTAACACCCTCTCCCATAATTTCTTTTGCATCAATTACTGTAACTGTGGCATTGGGATCTATTCTGTTAATAAAATCTTCAAGAATTGAAAGTTCACGTCTGTTTACAACTGTATAAATTATTTTTTGATGTTCATTTTTACACATCCCCTCTCCTGTCAAAAAAGTTCCGCTTCTGTTTAAATCATTTATAATCTTATCACGTATTTCATTATGCTTATCCGAAATTATTATCAATGCTTTTTCATAACTTATTCCTGCTACAACTATATCCATAGCTTTGCCTGAAACAAATATTATCAACCATGAATACATGGGAATTCTCCAATCTTTAAAAACTATTAAACCAAACAGCACAATTGTTGTATCAACATAAATTATCAGATGACTAAGTTGCCATTTTGTGATTTTTGAAATTATCATGGCAATAATATCCGATCCTCCTGATGTGGCTTTTGATTTTAAAATAAGTCCCAAGCCGGCACCAATAAAAACTCCTCCGAAAATACTTGCTAACAATAAATCATCATTAAGATTTAATGGGTCGGTGTCTCCAATTACCGAAGTAAGAAAATCCATAAATACAGATGTAAGAATAAATCCCACAATAGTTTTTATACCAAAACGAGGTCCTAATATTATCTTTGCAACTACGGTTAACGGCAAAAACAAAACTAATCCGAACACCCCCACCGGTATGCCCGATGGCCATATTTCAAATAAACCTTGTGTCAAATAATGAACAACTATACTAATTCCGTAAACTCCACCGGGAACAAAATTATACGGGTTGATAAATAATACAAAGCCCGATGCAGTAATAAAAGCCCCAAGTATTATTATTATCCACGAAGTAAACCAACGTTTACTGAATATCTTTTCTTGTGATATAAATGCCATTTTTTCAATTCTCAAATTTATCGTTTACAATTTACAACTAAAAAGCTAAAAAAAGAATTATTTTTTAATGATGTAATGATACAATGATATAATGATATAATGATACAATGATATAATGATATAATGATATAATGATGTAATGATGTAATGCCAAAATGCGATAATGCGATAATGCGATAATGAGCTGAAAGTTGAAAGTTCTTAAAGTTTGTAAAGTTAAAAAACCTTTGCGGCTTAGCGGTAAAAGCATTTAAAATCTTTGTGAAACTTTGTGTTCTCTGTGGTAAGATTGAGTTGAAAGTTGAAAGTTTATAAAGTTAGAAGTTATTATTTGTTAGTTATTTGTTAATGATTTGCTGTTAAAAAAAAGCCTTGAAAGGGTAAAAGCATTAGCATACTGGAACGCCCTGTGTTTTCAAATCAAACACAATCTAATATCTAACAATCCAGCATATAGTTGTCTAATGTCTAATAGTCTAGCATCTAAAACAGTCTATTATCAGCAGATTTCTATTTTATAACAATCAAAATTTTATCTTTGCAAAAAAATAATAGCAATTAAAAATACTGCTATATGAGAATAAAAAAATCGGAACTTACTGTAAGCGAAATAAAAACTTTTAAATTACATACTACTCATATGATTCTTGAAGGAATTATTGATGGTGCTTTATTGCTTAATGAGTTTATTTTGATAAAAAGTTTATTTGCCGGCAATTACCAAATAGGTTTTTTGTTTCAATTTGCTGTTATAGTATTGTTATTTTCGGTTTTGTTTAATGAATTTATAAAAAGGGCACGCAATAAAAAACATTTTTTGATGTGGGTTGCTCTTATTACCAGATTACCGTTAGCAGGACTTATGTTTTTTCCTCACAGTGCAACACAAATTGCAGGCAACAGTATTTATCCGATTATTTTTCTAGGTGTATTTCTGTTTTATTATCTGTATAAGCCTGCAATATTGCCGACTATAAATCTGCTTCTTCGACATAACTACTCTAAAAACAACTTTGGTTCTCTTTACAGTTATTCTACTTCGGTAAAAAAAATAATTGTGCTTTTTATAACATTCGGATTCGGACTATTACTCGATTTTGACAACTATGCATTTACTTATGTGTATCCGATACTGGCAATTTTAGGAATTTTATCGGTTTATTTGCTTACTCGCATTGACTACACGTCACACGAACCTATTCCGCAAAGCTCAATATGGGATTCGCTAAAGCGGATATACAAAAAAATGATTGAAATAGTTATTAAAAATAAACCTTATCGTGATTTTGAAATAGGATTTATGTTTTACGGTTTTGCATGGATGGCAACAGCTGCTGTTATTACAATATTTATGGATAAAGCCTTACATTTAAATTACTTTTCTATATCGTTTTACAAAAATTTTTATAACCTGCTGGCTATAATTTTACTTCCGTTTTTTGGTAAACTGATAGGAAAGATAGACCCCCGCAAATTTGGCATTTACACTTTTGCTTCAATGCTATTTCATTTGCTGTTTCTGGTTTTAACACAATATTTCCCGTATTCTTTTGAATTTTTAGGCATTAAATTTTATATAATGCTTATTATTTCGTTTATGTTTTACGGAATATTTACGGCAACTATGGCTCTTTTGTGGGGAATAGGGTCAAGTTATTTTTGTAAAAATGAAGATGCAGGCGATTATCAAAGTGTTCACCTGTCACTTGTGGGATTTCGCGGGCTATTTGCACCTATTATAGGTATTTGGGCTTTTGAAGCGATAGGATATTCGGGAACATTTGCAATAGGAATAGTATCGCTGCTATTGGCTGTATTAATGATGATATGGTCGCAAAAGAAATATAATATTGTTTAATGCTCTACTTTTATATTTACAAATAACAATAGTTTGTTTGATTTTTAGCCACGAATATATTAATTTGTTGAATTATAAATAGTTAAACAGAAATAATTTTTCCGTATTTATTCCTTTAATAATCAATATATTATACAAATATATAACGACTATTAAATTATATTAAAAATTTATATTAATATAAATCGTGCTTGACTTTTTTATTGCAAAATGAACTTAAGTTCATTATATTTGATGTAATATTAACATCTAAAACTATAGCCATGCAAGAAATTACATACAACGGCGTAGCATGTTACAATGCTAAAGTTAAATTAGGACGTTCACCATTAAGCAGCAAACACGGATTGTTAATTTTGGAAACAAACCACCAACCTGATTATTATGCTTTAGCAAACTTTCCTCCTAATAAACATCAAAGTAATTGGCGACTTTTTTTACTTGTAAAAAAGCATATCGACTGTTTTCAAGATTTAATATTAAAAAGAGCATATCAAATAAAAAAAGAGTTATCGGAAGATATTGAGATAATGCCCGGACAAATTGAGTTTCAAAGAGATGAGTATCAATGTGTAAGAATAAATCTTACAAATACCGATTTACTTGAAACAATAATAAAAGATTTAGAATCTACAAACATAAAATTTATATCCGACAAAAAAGTAAATGAATTTGAAACAATTGTATTTTACAAACGATATACAGAACTTGTCAAGATAGGCGAAGATTTTTATAAAGATTATAAAATTCCGGGACAATATTATTTCCCTATTGAAAAAAACATTGAATTTTCTGAATTTACCGAAAGTGTAAAAAAGATAAAAAATAATTGTAACTTTCATATGTTCGATTCATTTCAATTGTTTATGTTTATCGAAGGTGGAAAAGGTCAAGATTTTATAGGTATATTTTCAGATCATTGTGACGAGGACAGATTTCCCGAATTAAAAAACTCAATTAAAAAGTTTTTTTAATATTTTAAAAAAAAATTATATAAATAAAGGCTGTCATTTTTGACAGCCTTTGTTTATATAAAATATCTACTCCTTCAATTAATTTACGATAATTCGTTTTGTTACCACATTATTATCCGTTGATACACGCAAAATATAAATCCCTTGGTTAAGATGACTAACAGCTTTCGGCACAAGGTTTATTACGTTACCTGTGGGAACCAATGCCGAAGCATTAAAGATAATATTTCCGCTAATATCGGTTAATATTATTCTGATACTTGTATTTGGCTCTATCTGTTTCATTTCAAGAGTTAAATCTCCCGAATTATAAGGATTAGGATAAACTGTAATATCAAAATCATCATTTAAGGGCTTACCTCCGTCCCACTCTACCGATACAGGCTTAAAAGTTTCAGAATCGCCATTGTAATCAACCTGAACCAAGCGATAGTAATTAATCCCGTATTCAGGATTTTCATCGGTAAACGAATATTCTATTTTGCTCATACTGTTTCCTGCTCCGTAAACTTTTCCTATAGTTGTAAAGTTAACAGCATCGGTTGAGCGTTGAATTTCAAAATAATCGTTGTTTGTTTCGGTTTCGGTTGCCCAGCTCAATTCTATATTATCAGTATTAGCTTTTCCTGTAAAGTAAAGAAGTTCAACGGGGAGTGTATTGTTTGGATCACTAGTTCCTAATGTCACAATATTTGAACTAAAAGCAACTGATGATGTTGAAATAAAATACCCATCACTTTGAGTATGTCCGGAACTAAAATCTACCCCACTGTAATTATCCCAATTGGTATTTCCACTATTCCAAACCATAACAGTTAATTTCTCACGTTCAGATTGTATATCTGATACATCACTTGAAGCATCCCAACTTAATCCTATCTTAGCTGTATTTCCTGTATGTGCTGCATTTCCATCTGAGATCTTCCAATATTCTAGTTTACTGATTTTTTTAATGGTTGCAGCATCAGCAGGTGTTAAGTTTGATACCGATGATTCTGTTAACGGAGAAGCATTAAAATACTCAACATCCCATGTAACTCCTCCTGTATTAACATTACTTACACTTGCATATCCCCAACGAGTTCCTTTTCCTACAGGAAATATAAAACTACCTCCTGATGAACCTATTGTTTTATACAACTTACCATTTATAAAAGAACTGGACGTTCCTTTTTCGGGAGAAATTGTTGCAGCAGAAGCAATAAGTAATTTATTTGCTCCAGGTGTAATAATCCCACTTGTAAGAGTTAAATTATTACCTATGGTAACATCTCCTGCAAGAGTTAACCCATTACTATTATCAAGTTCAATATTATAAAATTGTGACACTCCTGTAAAATTACCTGTTATTGTTTGTGCAGATGAACCATTTAACACAACATTAGCAGAACCTGAACCTCCGTTAAAAGAACCTCCAGTAAAAGTTATATCTCCGGTAATAGAAATATCACCTCCCGAACCTACTTTAAATGTTCCCGAATTAATTGTTAAATCAGTAAAAGTATCACTACCACCTGTTTGTCCATCATAAGTTCCTCCACTTATTGTTGTAGTACCAACAACAGTAATTGTATTTGATGTTCCACTGTTAAATGTTCCACTTGATATAATCATATTCCCGTTAACAGTGATATTCTTATTAACAGAATTGTCAAAAACAGGTCCCGAAAGAGTAAAATCATCACAAATTTCAATATTATTATTTGCAAGTTTTTTTGTTCCTGAACCACTTACTATAAGATCTCTAACAGATGCTATACCTGACATAATATTATAACTACCTGTACCTGCATAATTAACACCTCCGCCTGAACATGTAAAGAAATCGATATAATCACCGGCAGGGAAAGCAATGCTTGATGTACTGCTGACAATTTTTATAATACCTTCTCCTGTAACTGTTCCAAGTCTGTGACGCTGTGTTTCATCAACTATTAAAGTTCCATTTGAGTTAATAATAGTCTTATAAAGATAAACATCATCAACATTAAGTGTTACTTCGTCGCCTGATGATACAATCAGAATTGCACCGGTAGGAGCTTGTCCGGGATTAGGTAAACTTTCTGTAAAGGTAGCATCTTCTGTAATATCACCACCTCCACCGGTTGATGTATATGTAGCTACTTTATCGGGAATAGCCTCATCAATTCCTGCAAAATAGTCACCGGCTATCACATTTTCGTCATTATTATTAAACCTAAAGTTTATTTCATGTGTTGCTTCATCAACTTCAGATGTAGTGTATTTGTCGATATCACCTGCATCATTATTGTTAGCCCTAATACGAGCAGCAATATAATCAGCTTCAGTTTTTCCAGCTTCATCTGTCTTCACATCTGACGCTTCATATTTGAATGTTACATCAGATGTAAAACCGGTTAAATTATCAGCACGTAAAATCCAATAATACTGTAACACATTATTTATATCACCGGAAGCAAAATAATCACTTCCATCATTAACAGTAGGGTGATATTCATTTGCCGGTCTTACAGTAACAC
>Ga0256845_1000486_pt1 | contig 37411 bp, 54 predicted proteins | sample RiftiametaG_FD_189101 | JGI IMG/M metagenome (GOLD analysis project Ga0256845, IMG submission 189101) | Tube worm associated microbial communities from hydrothermal vent at the East Pacific Rise, Pacific Ocean - Riftia | ecosystem: Host-associated > Annelida > Integument > Unclassified ...
GGTGCAAGAGACCGCAGGAATCCGCTAGATTTTATTTTCCCTATGAGGCGTCATCATAACGAAAATATGTTGAAGTCTTTGAAGTATATTGATAATATACGTTCTTTAAATTGACTTACACGTAAATTTATGGCTACATTTGATAAGGTGTCAAGAAAAAAGGGTACTGGATGGAGGGCGCGGGTCAGAGTCGGAACACATCCGCCATCCCAAAAAACATTTGATAAAAAAGGTGACGCAAAAACTTGGGCGACCCAACAAGAGTATAAAATAAAAATGAATAAGATTTTGCCAGAGCTAGAATCAAAAAAACATACGGTCAACGATCTATGTAAAAGATATCTGGAGAAAATATTAGTTACAGATAAAGATCAGCACGATAGAAAAAAGGGACATTTGAGTCACTTCCGCCGTGGGTTTGGATTTAAGACTCTGGCGGATTTGAATAAGTCAGATATATCAAACTTGGTTGAAGAGCTTGGCAAGGAAATAACTTGCCGCAAAACAGTAAGAAAGCAATCTACTGTAGCTAGATATGTGTCAACGCTAAACCACTGTTTCGAGTATGGGGTTAATGACCTAGAATGGATTCCAAGTAATATAGTTAAAAAGGTGTCAAAGCCAAAAGAGTCACCCCCATCCACTAGGTATTTAGAACCAGATGAATTCACAAAATTATTATCTCAAATAAATATCACAAGCCCTAGGCTATCACGACTATTTTTAGTGTTGGCATTTTCTGGAATGAGGGTAGGAGAAGCCCTATCTATAAAAGCCAAGGATTTCTCTGTGGAGGATAACTGTGTCATTATCAGGAAAACGAAGAATAAGGAGATCAGACGAGTCTCTATTTTTGGAGCTGGATTTGAATCGTTGTCTGATTTGATAGAAAAAAATAAGTCGAGAGGGAGGGACTGGCAACCGTTCGGCGGAAACTCGTCAAAGAATTATCAATCTTTTCGTCGTTTGTTAATCAAGTCTATGGATGCCTGTAAGGTGAAGGGTTTCGGATTCCACGGATTAAGACATACAGTCGCAAGTTATCTGGCTATGTCTGGCTCTCAATTACAAGATATCGCTGAGATTTTGGGTCACAAGTCTATAAAGATGGCGGCTAGATATTCGCACTTAATGGAGAAACATACCAAAAATAAGATGCAAAAATTATCCGAAAGTGTTATAAACCCACTCGTAAGCAATAATTAATTTAACAACAGGTGAAAATATGAATAGAGATAATCTAGAAAAAGAAATTACTAAAAAGAGATTGAACGCCCCAAGACTAACACCAGCTATAATTGAAGGGAGTATAGCGAGTGAGGAATACCACACTTTCCCAGATACGTTGACGACTGTTTGTTGTTTAAAATTAAAAAACGGATATGGAGTTGTAGGCGTTAGCGGATGTGCCAGCCCTGAAAACTTCAATGAAGAAATCGGGAAAAAAGTAGCTAGGGAAAAAGCTAAAGATAAAATATGGTCTCTAGAGGGTTATTTACTGAAAGAAACTCTATTTAAATTGGAGCAATCAACATGAATGAAACTATAGTAATTTGGAAGATGTTAAACCTAGCTCTAATGGCTACAATAGCGGCTTTGTCCGCTGGGATAACATTTAGAATATTAATTAAAAGAATGGGGAACGAATATGTTCAAACACAAATTAAGAAGATGCAAGCTAATCCTGTGGCATTTTCTATTTTTCTATCAGCTACTTTCTTCTCAATCTTTTTCCTGTACGCCACCATCTTTACGAGATTTTAGGTACGACAAATATTACGTATTAGCCGTCGAAACATTTATGCAAGGCGAAGACTGGAGAGTTATAAAGGCTCTGTGTTATCAAGAATCTCTTTTTAAACACAGAGCCGTTTCTTTTGCTGGGGCTGAGGGTTTGTGTCAGATAATGCCCAACACATTTAAGTTTGTTATCAATAGAACTGGAATGAAAGGAGTTGACGTATTTAACCCAAAAGATAACATATTCGCTAGTGTAGCTTACTTAGCTTATTTAAAAGGTCAGTGGAATCCATCCAATCGAACAAACTGGCAGATATGGGAGTTATCATTCGCTAGTTATAACTCAGGTTTGGGCAATGTACTAAAGGCTCAAAAAACGTGCGGCAACGAATCGTTGTGGCTAAAAATAAAACAGTGTATGAATAACGTCACTGGAAAAAGAAACTCACAGGAGACAATAAATTATGTTAGTAAAATTGAAAGATGGTATCAAGAACTTAAGAAGTGCGAGCCCGATGATATTCAGGGTGGCGGGTTATATTCTATTAGCCAGCTTATTGATAAACTTTATTCTGGGTATACTCGTCTGGAAGTCTGGCTCAAACAAAGCGTATCTAAAAGTATGCACAACCATGAACGAAAGCAACAAAGAATTGTGCGATGGAGTCGCCTCAGAACTGAGTCAATGTACTCAAATGCTTGGAAGGGAATTGAACTCAATGGCACTAGCCGTAGAAAAATTCTCTTTAAAGTCACAGATAGCCCAACAAAAACAATTACAAACAGAAGAGTATATATATGAAGCACTTGAAAATTTTAATGAAAATGGCGATTGCCTGTATCCTGACGATATCGCTAACCTCATGTTCAAAAACAAACTGGAGGTTACACCGAGTGAACACCCAGACAGCGAAGATGGTAAAGATTGACCAAAGACTTTTAGAGCCAACTCCGCACCCAGCCCCAATTTATCTGAATCCCGAAAATTGCCCTGTTGTATTAGGAAGATACGAAGCCGCGTTAGATAATTGTAATTTAAAACTTTTTGAAATAAAGGAAGCAGAAAAACAAACACTTAAAAAGGATAGATGATGCCAGAAGAATCCCACGGCTTTGTAACTAAAGAGGAGCACATCCGCCACGAGAAAAGACTTGACTACCACCAAAAGGAGTTAAAAGATATCTCAACCGCGATGATGCAGATTGTAACAACCCAGAAAGAGATGCAAACCAAATTCACCGATGCTTTCGGTCTGGTTAGAGATGATCTCCAGAGGCTATTTGACAAAAGAAGTGAGGACGCCCAACTAGCCAAGCCTAATTTCGCGGCTTGGATTATTGGCGGCATTACAAGCATCGCCTTGATTATGTCTGGATTACTAACTTTTGTCTCCATAATGATTGACCCTATGGTAAAAACTGACACAGTTCTAGAGAGAAAAGTAGAGAAGCTAGAAGACATAATACTTATGACTGACCGAGATTACAGGAAATTGTTGGGAGACTTGGGAGCACACCAAGGTATGTCAGTTACAAATTTCGCCAACATTGAATTTAGAACTAGCAAAGTCGAAGAGGAGTTGCTGGAGCTGATAAAGAAATAATGTCAGCCTTGAAGCCACTTGAGAGAGCATCTATAAACCAGTTACAGGACATGACTGGTAGCTCTTACAGGTACATAAAAAAGAAACTCATGGAGCAAAATCTCCAGCCGCTAAAGGTCAAGGGTAGAGGAAGGGCAATCGTGTACAAGACCCCAGACGCACTAAAGGCAATCTATAGAATTACAACAAAAGAAACTGAAAAGGGAGATTTAGATTTAGATACCGAGAGAGCAAAACACATCCGCCAACAAAGGAAAAAAGTCAAGGTTGAGAGGTTGAGACTTCAACGATCTTTGATTGAGGTTAAGCCAATAAAAATGGCTATGAAAAACATGGTGTTTGGGTTCAAGGAAAAAATGTTAACTATACCAACCGACGTGGCTGGATTGATGTTAGCCTGTAAGACAAAATTAGAGGTACAGCAAACCCTCAAAGAAAAGATAGATACCGCCTTAAACGAGCTAGTTACAGACGACAACTTCATAGATTCAGTGGCGTCAGATGAATGAGTACAGCATTATCTCTAATGATGAAAGAGGTCATCGAATCCGCTAGACCACCCGAAGAATTGCTCCTCGTAGATTGGGCAGAAAAATACAGAAAAATACCTAAAGGCGGCTCACCAGAGTCAGGAAATTTTTCGGTAAAAAGAACCCCGTACATGGCTGATATAATGAACTCTATTTCAGACCCAGAGGTAGAGATTCTGGTCTTGATGTTTTCAGCTCAAATGGGCAAAACAGAGTTAGAAATAAACATGTGTGGATACTTCGCACACATAGAGCCTTGCTCCATGATGTATCTAATGCCTACACTCGCAATGGCTGAGAAGATATCGAAAGACAGGCTCGCACCAACAATTGAAGCGTCACCAGCTTTAAAAGCAATTTTTGGAGCTAACAAGTCAAGAGCCACAAGCTCAACAATACTATCTAAGAAATTCGCTGGAGGAGTAATTCATTTATGTGGAGCTAACAGCGCGGCGTCGCTATCTTCAAGTCCTATGAGGGTTTTACTTGCGGATGAAATAGACAGGTATGGTGACTCAGCGGACAAGGAGGGAGACCCATTAACCATAGCTGTAGCCAGAACAGTTAATTTTTGGAATAGTAAAATTGTACTCGTCAGTACCCCAACAAACGAGGGAACTTCCAGAATAGATGAATGGTACAACAAGGGAAAGAGATACCACAGGGAATTACCATGCTCAAAATGCGGCACATTTCAAGAGCTACTATTTAAGAATTTCAAGTTTGACAAGAACGACGAAACCGTAGAACCATACTTTGATTGTGTCGGTTGTGACCACAAGATATACAACCACGAGTTACCAGCAATGGGCATACTGGGTACATGGACATGCGATGACCCAGAAAAATCCACAAGAATCAAGTCATATCGAATAAATACATTCCATTCAAACTTCGCCACTTGGATGGACATAAGAAATAAGTTTTTAGACTCGTACAAGTCACCAGAAATGCTCAAGCCTTTTACCAATACTATTCTGGGTGAGGTGTGGACAGAAACCGAGACGTTAAACGACGCTGAGATCATAAAACAGCGGAGGGAGAATTACGGAGATTGCCCAGAGGATGTCCTTGTTATTGTGGCTGGCGTAGATACTCAGGATGACTCCTTACATTACGAGATAGTAGGAATAGGCGAAGACCAACAGTCTTGGGGTTTAGAATATGGGATATTAAGGGGCGACCCAGACAAGCCAGAGCTCTGGCACAAGCTACACGAGAAGCTATCTAAAACATTCGAGAGACCAGATGGTGTTGTCATGAATGTAATGAAAACTTGCATTGACTCCGCTGGTCATTACACGCAAAAAGTGTACGAGTTTTGTAAGAAATATAAGGGTGTTTACTTTCCTATAGTTGGTCGCAGAGGAGAGGGCAAACCTATAATAAACCGCCCAACAGTCCTCAAAGCCCATAACAACATATTATTATATACCGTCGGTGTGGATACCTGTAAAGAAACTTTTCTAGTCAGCCGCCTAAAACAATCGTCCATCGCTTACGGATTCTGTCATTACCCTTTCGGGCGAGGGTATGACGATAACTATTTCAACGAGCTTACTAATATAGTTGCTGTAGTTAAGAAGGTAAAGGGGGTGTCTAGGCGGATATTTGAAGATCAAGGAAGGGTCGAAGCCCCAGATTGCAGAGTTTACTCAATGGCGGCACTAGAGATATTAAACCCAAGCTATCACGCCATAAAACTAAGCATTAGAACCCTAAAAGCCAAACATAACCTTGTACCAAAAAAAGTACAGAAGAAAAAAACAGCTAAGAGGGTAGTCCAAAAGCCAAAAATAAATAGGAAAAAGGTGAAAAGTATGCGAAAATTGCGGGGTAAATAAACTTGTTGATAAAAATGAATGACATAAACATCCCTAACGCCTTTGTAGCGGATACGTATATAGAATGGACTGACACTTACGACAAGTTCCCAGCCGATTTATTTACTGTCAGTTATTTTCTGGTATCTGCTAAAAAAACAATCACCTTTGATGGAAGCCCCTCAGACAAATCTTTTGATTTTGCTCCAGACGCATCCACTTATATTCCAGACAAGTATAGATATCAAATTACAGCCACGGAGATCGGCGGCAATTTAAGAAAGTTTGTTATCGCTTCTGGAGCTGTAGAGATACAGGTTAATTATAGTGGTGTTGGGGCTGATGGTCATGACACGAGATATCCTCAAGAAAGGCTTTTAGATCAAATACAATTATTTTTAGAAAGCAATATAACAGACACCCGTCAAAAAATAACTCACAGGGATATGGAGGTATGGAATTATGACAGAGAGGGTTTGTATGCCCTGAGAACTCAACTTCAAAGAGAGCTGTCTCAGATACGTGAGGCTGTGGCTCGTAGAAGCGGCAGACAAATGAAGCAAATTAGGTTTAGTCAAAGATGAACATATTCGGAAGAAAGATAGTTTGGTCTAACGCAAAGCAAGGAAAGGTTGCCAGAGGTACGAGTTTGACTCCAGCCCGATCAAGAAACAATTTGAATGGACTACAGTCAGGCTCAGGAAAGTCAATGAAACGGAATTACGACGCGGCTAAATCTTCTAGATTCATGTCAAGCTGGACTACAGCCGCCACCCCTATAAATTACCAAATAACTTCCCAACTTCATATATTACTAGCAAGATCAAGACACGCTTACCAGAACAATGATTTAGTTAAGAGAGGTGTAAGCCTCAGAATGTCTAAGATAGTAGGACACACTGGCGTAAGGTTTGTACCAGATGTAAAAACCAGCGGAAGTCCTGAGCCAAAAATCAACAACCAAGTATCTGAGCTAGTTAAACGGCTGTCAAAGAAAGGGGTGTTGGACGCCAAGGGTAGGCTTTCATTTATAGACATACAGAACAGAGTTGAACGCCAGCTATTTATTGATGGGGAGTATATCTGTATACACCGATTCGGTCACGAGTTTGAATTCGGTTTCGCCATCGACGAAATCGACCCAATGCTATTGCCAGTGGACTTAAATCTAGATTTAAAATCTGGCAATGTTGTACGATGTGGTATTGAATTAAATAAGAGTAAAAGGGTGGTTGCTTATCATTTTGTTAAAGAGCAGAAAACAAGTATGCCAACCAACTCAATGCAATACCATAAAAGAGAAACTCAGCGAGTTTTAGCTAAGTTTGTCACCCATGTGTTTATCCAAGAGTTCCCAGATCAGTTAAGAGGCGTACCTAAAATAGCAACATCTCTTTTTAGAATTGAAGTCCTTAGAAAGTATATTGAAGCTGAGCTGATTGGCGCGAGAATAGGCGCATCTTCCGCTGGTTTCTTTGTCCGCCAGAAAGACCATTATGAGCCGTTCACAGGACAAGAGGGAATAGATGTAAAAAACGAGGATGAAGAAGACATAGAGCCAGATGACGTGGACGACATGGAGGTTGACGAGGTTGAGGCGGGAACAGTTAAAATCGCTCCAGTGGGTTATGATTTCAAGGAATGGAATCTCAACCGCCCAAATTCCGCATTTTCTGATTTCCTTAAGGATAATACTAGGGCTCAAGCTTCATCAATGGACGTCAACTATTCGGCTGTTGCCAACAACTATGAAAACGTAAGTTTTTCTGCATTAAGGGACTCAAAATTAACAGACGAGGCGATAGAAAAGCAGTCTCAAGTATTTCTAATTGAGCACTTCGTAGAGCCCATATTATCTAAGGCTATATTGTATGCTCTAGACTTCGGAAAGTTCGTCATAAAAGACCCAGTAGCGAGACAAAACACAGAGTACACGGTAGGCGAATACATTCCTAAGCTCAGCAAGTCAGTTGACCCAGTTAAGACAGCACAAGCTTATAGAATACTTAACAGGGATATAGAGGTTATTTCTAGAGAGAGAATAGCTAGAGAATTGGACATATTAAATCCATTAGAGGAGTTACAGCGTATTAAGCTTGAAAACGAACAGTTTCCGTTGCATAATACGGGAGTTGTTCCGACCCCTACATCGGATAAAGAAAACGAAGAGGACAAAAAGAATGCCAAAGACGAAGATTGATCTAAAAACTCCACAATTAAGGTTTGATGAAAAGCTTAAGACCATGCTGTGCGGCAGAGCCACTCCAGATACAGGTCTAGAGTCAGAATTCGCCCAGACAATGAATTTAATCCCTGAGTCCGTAGACAAGGAAAACAGGACGTGTGAGTTTGTAGCCGCTACTGGTGAATGGATAAATAGATACTGGTGGGTTGAAAAGCTAACCATATCTAAAGCCGCGATTGACACATCAAGGCTAGACGATGGAATATCATTTTGTAACAACCACAATCATGCTGAGGTACATGGAGTATCCAAAGCCTATCGAATAGACGAATCAACAGGACAACTCATAATGAGAGTTGAGTTTTCTGAGAAGAAAGAGTCCGACGAAATTTTCCAAGACATTATAAAAGGTATCCGAAAATATGTGAGTATCGGTTATATCGTATTGGAGCAAACTATCACCCGCTTTGAGGGCGAAGAAGACCGACCAAGTGAGTATTTGGTCACAAGATGGCTACCTATTGAGTTGTCAACGGTTGGTGTACCAGCAGATAAAGATTCTGTGGCAAGGTATACCAAGTATATAACAGATCAGCAATCCGCTGACGTAAAAGTGAGAAATAAAATGCCAAAACCAGTAAAGAAAACAGGCGATGCTGATAACCAAACAGTACCAGCCGTTGATACCCGTGCTATTGAAATTAAAGCGACAGAAGCGGCAAACGCCCGCGCTTCCGCTACAATAGCTGATAATAACGCGATAGTAGACTTAGGCTTAGAGTACGGTCTTGTCAAAGAAGCTCGCCAACACATTCAGGAAGGAAAGTCAGTACAAGATTTTCAACGAGCGGTCATCGACCACATGGCTGAGAAGCAAAGGAATGGTGAAAGCCAAACAAGCGTAGGAATGGAAGACAAACAGGTCAGAGAATATTCGCTGTTCAACGCTGTAACCGCTATGCACGAAGGTGGTATAGAGCGTTTAATGCGAGATTGTCCGCTGGAGTACGAAGCCAGCCAAGAAGTTGCTAAGCGTGTAGGAAGATCGGCTCAGGGATTCTTTATTCCAGCAGAGAAGCAGAATGACTTTTCTAGGATAATGAACCCTCAGAGAGCTCAACGCGACATGTTGGTAAGCTCAGCAACTCAGGGCGGAGCTCTAGTTGGCGTAGATCACAGGGGTGGCGATTTCATTGACGTACTTTATGAAAAAACATTCTTGTTTAAGTTGGGAGCTAGAATACTCAACAACTTACAGGGTGATGTTGATATCCCTCGTGGATTAGGTGGAGTTGTGCCTACATGGGTGGGTGAGAATGTTGCTAACACACCATCTCACGCATTGATCGACTCCGTTTCTTTGATTTACAAAACCATTACAGCATCGGTGGCTATGTCTCGTAAATTAATGAAGCAATCAGACCCTTCGGTAGAAGCTTATGTTGTTGATTGCATCTTACAAGCATGTGCCATCGGAATTGACACCGCTGGGTTTCAGGGTGCTGGTGGTGCTGAGATTCTAGGTATTATGAACACCGCTGGGATTAACACCGTTCCTGTTGTTGGCACTGCTCCAAACCATAACGAGTCTGTAGATTTTGAGACAGCTATTGACACAGATAACGCCTTGACTGAAAACATGGCTTGGGTTGTATCTCCTTCTGTTGCTGGTTCTTGGAAAAAGACTCTTAAGTTTGCTGGAGTAGGTGGTACAATCGCTGAAAATGGTGAAGTTAACGGATACCCATATCACAGAAAGTCAGGGTTGGTTGCTGGCACTGCATTACTGGGTAATTTCAGAGACCTTGTATTCGGTATGTGGGGAGTGTTAGATATGATGGTAGACAAAGCTACTAACGTATCCAAGGGTGGTATAATCTTACACGCTTTCCAAGATGTTGACGCGGTAGTTACTCAAGAGAGTTCATTCTGTAAAAACACAATATAGTTAATTCATGAGAGGGTTTAAAAGCCCTCTCAATCAAATTCAAATTAAGGTATAAAATTATGTTAAGAAAAGACACAAAAGAAAAGAAAGCCAAATTTATGGCATTAAGCGGTTATGTTGATCTACCTGACGCAGATGGCGTTGTTAGCGATGTCTCTCCGTGGAAAAAAGATAGTAAAGGCAAATACATCCGCAAGGAGAATGAGCTAGTATGGACTCCAACCATTAAGGAATATTTCCCTAGTGCTGTAGGACACATGGTTAAGTCAGGAAAGCTTTGTTTAGTATCAGAGTTAGAAGAGTTCTACCCCGACCATTACGAAGTTTTTATCGACTCTCTAGACGCCAAGGAAAAAGCGGCACTAGAGAAAGCCGCCAAAGCCGCAAAAGATGCGAAAAACGCTAAATAAGTAATTGCTTATATAGTTAGACGTAATATGAAAGGGGGTACTAGACCCCCTTTCTTTGTTTTAGGAATAATAAAATGTCAATAGATATAGAAAATGAAGTTGCTGTCCACATCATAGATACTTGGGGTTACGATATGCCCATAAATGGAGACCCTTTAAATACGGTGAGAGCCACAGTTAGCGATCACATGATGTCTATGGACAACGGTGATATCATGGAGGATAATATAATTGTAGTTGGCTTCCTTAAGCCGCCACCCCAAGCAAAAATGAGGGGTGTAGTATTAACCCATTTAGAGAAGTCTAGGGACTTAGTTGTGGGTAAACAAATAGAGGACAATGGGTACATAATAACTTACGAGGTTAACGTAAAATGACCACCCTAAATTTTGAACTTGCTGGATTGAAAGAGATGTCAAAAGGGTTTAACCCAGCCAGATTCCAGAGAGAGTTTGACCGCCAGCAAGTGGATACGACTAGGCGACTCAGGACAATTATATCTAAGCAAGTTAGGACTAAATTCAAAGTTCCAGCCAGCTTACTTGGCGGCGGTAAGCTCTCTACCGTTAGAATTAAAAAGGTGGCTCACAAAAGGATATTAAGTTACAGAGGTCACATGATAGGCTTAGATAAGATGTCAGCCTCACCAGCCAAAGTTGTTGGGACTAAAAGAAAGGGCGTCAGGGTGACTGTTAAAAGAGGGAACAGGGGCTTAGTTAAAGGCGGATTCTTAGGTACACCAAAAAACAGTATAACAGGCAAAAAGCTGGTCTTCAAAAGGGTACTAAATTCCAAAGGTAAGAACACAAAAACAAAAAATAACAAGGGAAAAATTAAGAGGTTATTTACAATCTCGATAGCTCACATGGTTAGTGACGCGAATATAGTAAAAAACGGCGAGGAGATAGCCAAGCATTTTGCGGCTGGATTCTCTAAAAGATTATCTAAAATAAAATAGGAGATTTAGCATGGGTATATTATCGAACATAGTAGACACAGCAAACCAGAACGCCACAAATCAAGGGAATAATGCCTTGGCTGGTAAAATATTCTTATCAGAATCATTAGACCCAGCAGATTACGAAATAGACGAGCTTCCTCTGGCTTCTATACACATAGGAGCTATTGACGCCTCTGAGGACGAGGACGACAGTGGTCTAGGGTGTATTCAGACTATGGAGACTTATATCAAGTGCTGGGTCATTTGTGAGGTAGAGGATGTATTAGAGTTGATTATAGACGCGAATAGGGCTATACTTGGCATACAACCAGCCAGCCACATAACTGAGCTCATTCTTAGTAGCGGGTTTCCTAAAGAAATCAATGGAATTAAAATCTGGTATGAGTTGACGTATAGATTCAAACTTAAAACTAAAAGCGAGTAAAACTATGAGCAAGACAGAAACAAAACCCGCCCCAGAACCAAGCAAAGTAGATTCTGGCGCGGGTAAAAAAACAGTCTCTAAACAACAAGCCGAAGGACTTAAACAAGTCGCCAAGCTTAAGAGCATTAAGCATCCTACTAAAGCTGGTGTATTTATCAGGCGCGGTACGGATGATTTCGATCAACTAGCAAGAGGCGGACTAGGTGGAGACCCCACTAAAGAGCTCGCCGCTTCTCTTAAGAAGGAGAATAAATAATGGCTTATAAGTACAAGGGTAAGCATTTCTTAATGAAGGTTCAAGCTGTGGCAGATACCCCAGAGATTCCAGATGGCTCAAATGCCATTAAGACTATGGAGTTGGAATATAGCGTTTACAAGGGTGACACCCAGACGCTAGACTATGACGAGAACGCTCAGGGGGCTAAGCCTCAAATCAATGTAAGACCAACAGACGAATTTAGCTTCAAAGCTTCGGCTTTCGCTAGTGGCGTTCTTGGTGTAGAGCCACCCCTAGGAGTTCCTTTACGTGGGTGTGGTATGAATGTAACTGTTGACGCTGGGGTAAGCATAACTTATTCTACTATCGACGTTACCCAGTCAGATACAGAGTTTATGACTTGCTACCATTTACGCGGCAATATGCGGTATCAGTGTTCTGATGCAATGGGTGATTTTGGTTTTGAATTAAAGTCTGGCACATTCGCACGATTTACATTCTCAAACTGGCAAGGTAAATATATTCGCCCAGTGGTTCAGGCTGTTGCCATCGTACCAAGCTTTACGGATTGGAAAGACCCATTGCCATCAACCAAGGCAAATACGCCAGTGTTGACTATTGGCGGTTGGCAAGGATGTGTTGACCAGTTTACTTTCGGGATGGGGAACAACATCGTACAACATGACCGCGCTGGGTGTGCTGGTGTGACTATCACAATGAGAACTCCAACGGCTAAAATGGTTATAGAAGCACCAGACATAGCCACTAAAAACTTCTTTGAAGAAGCTGAGTCTCACTCTGGTACTATTAACCTTTATGATGTAGTGTTTCAGCATGGTATTGTAGCTGGCTCTATTATTGGTGGTCTGGTTCAAGACTGTCAAATATCTGGGGTTAACGAGGTTGACTTAGATGGCAAGCTAGGGCTTGAATTAGACTTAATTCCAACCCATGTAAATCCATTGATATTAACACTGACGTAACCCAGGAAACATCAACCACACTAAAAAGGGAGTTTAAAAACTCTCTTTTTTTTTGCATTGTCAAAACAAATGTGCTATATTGCATACCCAGTCGTAAATATATGACTTTTTATAAATAATAACTAAGGTGTAAAAAAATATGAATGATAAAAGTAAAGTTGAATTAGCGGAAGATCAAGCCACCCAAGATGGAGAGGGTGTTGTAGAAACTCCAGACCTAGACCTTGTTGGTATAGCCGATCAAATTAGAGTACCAGTTAATACTTACGCGCTTATTCAGGGCGGAGGTACTTTACATGTGAAATGGGCTGTTACCGTGCGAAGATGTGAGATAGAAGAATCTAAAGCCTATGTTGAGGCTGTGAAGAAATCCCCCAACGAAGAAGGTTACAAAACCGACATTGACGTAGCTAGAGAGCTTATAGTGGATTGGCACATGTTGAAGACCACCAAAAAGAAAAAAGTTCCATACACAGATATCAACTTACAAGGACTGTTTAAAATTCCAGAATACAAGCAATCCCTAGTTGATGCAATCTTTATGGTTATGTCTGGAGGGGCTAAAAAACGCGCTCTCATGGGTTAATATAAAATTCATGTTTCAATCAAAAATGCACGGCTTTTGTCCGTGCATTTTTGTTTAGAGATGCTTTATGAAAAAAAAGAACAAAAACAAATCCGCTGAGTCAAATCATTACATTAGATGGCTTCTAGATAAAAACCTTGTTGAGATAGGCAAGCAATGGTACAGGACAAGATTCTCAGATCAGTCGGACGTGAAGAAAAGTATTGACGAAGATTCTAGCTTGATATCTATGGGAGATGGCTACTGGGACGACGTAAAAACAGATTCGCTAGACGACGATAAATACCAAGATCAATATGCCCCAATATGTGAGCCAGATCAAATATGGATAGAGTACGAGAACATTCAAGCTTTCGCTCTATGGTCGTTATTAGCCAACAAATATAGGCATCAAGGCGGGTTTAATTCAGAGAAGGGTCTAGACTGGAATAATGTCGATCTCTTGATAAAGTATAATATAAGCAAAAAATCAAAGAGAAAAAAGATGTTTAATGCTATAATTCTCATTGAAACTGGGGCAATGGTTTCTGAGCAGATCAAAACATCTAAAGAGTAAAGCAAATGAAGAAGGTCTATGAATCGGCGATAATCGTAAGCGGCGACGCCAGTGGCGGCTTAAAAGCGATAAAAGTAACAAAGACTGAATTAGCTAACTTAAATAAACAAATGGCAACAACCAGTAAAGCTGGGAGCGCATTTGGTAAAAAGTTTGATAACTCAGCTCTGAGCCTCCACGGTTTCAGGAGTGCCTTACTGTCAATAACGACAGTTGCTATTGGTCAGTATTTTGTCAATGCCGCCGATCAAATGAAAAACATCGACGCTAGACTCAAGATTGTAACCAACTCTGTTGGAGAGTTCAATTTTGCCCAGTCTGAGCTTGCTAGGATATCCCTAGAGACGCATTCGAGCATAGAGACGACATCTAGGCTTTATACAAGGATGCAACAATCTCTGACAGACGCCAGCTTCTCTCAGGTAGACCTACTTAAAACAACCCAAGCTATGAACCAAGCTTTTGCGGTTTCTGGGGCAACGGCGCACGAAGCAAGCGCGGCTATTATCCAAATGACACAGGCTTTAGCCAGTGGTCAGTTGAGGGGAGAAGAGTATAGATCAGTCGCCGAACAAGCCACCAGAATTCTTCAAGTATTGCAAAAGGAACTAGGTAAGACGAGGGGTGAGTTATTATTGATGGCTCATTCTGGAGAGCTTACCTCAGAACTGGTAATTAACGCCATGTTGAACCAGTCGGCTGTATTGAGTGCTGAGTACGCAAAATTACCCCTAACAGTTGGAAGAGCCATATCAAATGCAGATACAAACTTAAAGCTTTTCATAAAAGGCGTTGAGGATACAGTAGGTATTACCAGCATACTCGCGTCAACTATCCTGACTGTCTCTGAAAACCTTGGCTCTATAGGGACTTTTATAGCTGTAGGTTTGTTTGCTAAACTTGGCGGGGCAATCCTAAAGGCGACAATAGGGTTGATTGAACACGTCGTATATTTAGGGGTGGCGGAAACCGCGACAATAGGATTGTCTAGGGCTACTGGGGTACTAAATAAAAGATTTGCATTGCTTGGTGGTGTGTGGGGAGTAGCTTTGTTCGCTGGAATCGAGTTAATAAGCTGGATGGTGGACTCTCAACAAAAAGTTGTTGACTTCTCCGACGCATATCAGACGTCAATGAAGGAGGTTGAGACAGCTAGTGCCGATGGTTTTGGTACAGATGATATCCCTGTTTTTAATGAGTCACTAAAACAAGCAATCATTGAGGCGGACAGATTAAGAGAGGCGATAGAAAAGCTTAAAAAGGAGAAAGTTAGAGGAGAGGAGTTGGTGGATTTCGCTGGCTTCGGAGACGCAAAAGAAAGAATGTTGATGCAATTTGCCGCTGGTAGTAGGGTCGCTTCCACAGATGCGGAAATTAAAGCCACTGAGGATGCCTTTAACAAGCTCAGAGCGGAGGTTGAGGAAAACATATCAACCGTACAAAGGATTAATAAGGAGTTCACCCTAGCTGACGCTACGCTAATCCGCCACAACTTAAACGTATCTGAGTCTGGTCTTTTATATGGTTCTCTAAATACAGCATACGGCTTAGCTAAAAACGGATTACTTTCTCTGGTCAAACAACAGACTTCGGCTAACGAAAACATAGAAAAATGGACTGTCTCAGCTCAGAAGCAAATAGACGAATTAAATAGGTCTATAGATACATTCCAGATGACAAAAGCTGAAATAGTGTTATATGAAGCAAGCCTAATTGATTCGGCGGGAGCAAGCTCAGAGTTTGTCAAACTCCAAAAGAAACTAGAAAACCAATTAGTCAAGCTAACCAAGAAATATGAAAATTTAAGGACTGAAAAATCTAGGTTAGCCGCCGCAGATAAAAAAGAGGCGGCTAGAATAAAGAAAGAGGCTACAGCGAAGAAAAAACGTCTGGACGAACTCAACAAGTCTTTGGCGGAAGCAACCAAAAACATCGACCCTCTAGGAGCTCTCTCAGATGATCTTGAGTCTAAACTAGGCAACCTTAATGAGACTATGGCAGATGGAAGCCTTAATGTTGTTGAATACTGGGAGGCTTGGAATATATTAACTTCTTCATTCATAAAGAGTGCATCGGATTTGGAAACAGAAGAGGAGAAGTTTAGAGCCATAATAGATGCGATGGACGATGAAATCGACATCATGAAAGCCGTTGGTGACGAAAAGTTAAGGCTACAAGCAAAGAGACAGCTAGAGATAGATGGTGTAACCGCTACAACAGAAAGGGTTAACGAGCTTGTTGATGCCTACAAGAGAGAAGCTGACGCCTCCAGTATATTTGGTGGCGGAGCTAACACCGCTCAGGGGTTTTTAGGGAATATATTTTCGGCTGGAGGATTCTCTCAAGGTCTTGAAGTTTTCCAGAATGGGATAACCAGTATGTTTTCAACCCCAGAGAATTTCAGTGATGGATTGAATGAGTTGTCTGGTGTGGCTAGTCAAATAGGAAGTATATGGCAAGGCACTGAGGGTCAGGATGTATTGGGTAGGGTGGCTGAGACCACAGCCTCTACCATATTAGCGTTAGGCAGTATGATTCCAGTCTGGGGTCAGATAGCCGCCGCCATTGCTTTGGCTGTTGACGCTTTGACTGGTGGTAAGTTATTTGGTACAGCATTTGAATTCGAGAGCGGATTCCAAAATCTAGACATAGGGGCTCAGGGTGGTAGCGGATTTGTATCTCAAACCCAAGTCAGGAACAGATCATTTTTCAGAGGGAGAGAATGGGAGACAGCCATATCGGGTATATCTGGAGATATGCAAGCCGCAATTACCCAGTTATTTGATAACATTATAGGAGTTATAAGCTCTTCTGTAGATTACTTGAATTCAGATATTATTCCAGAGTTGGTCGCTGGGTCTTATAGAACAGACTTTGACGATCAAGGAAATCCAACAAGACAATATTCAACGGTTGGGGGAAGACAGTACGATGAAGGTTTTGACGAGTTTTCATCTCGCTTATTAGCTGAGAATATACTGGCTGTAATAAATGCCGCATTACCTCAAGTTGAGCAAACATTCACTGAGACTAGGAATGGATTTGGATTCAACGAGGGTCGTGACGATTTCGATTTTGAGGGTGTCTGGGACACCATAGAAGTAGAAGTGACCAGAATGGTAGATCAGGCAAACTTTATCGCTGAGAGATGGCGTGGTAACGCTGAGATGCTGTTAGAGGGTAGTCAGTTTCTATTGTTGGCAACAAAACCAATTCTAGATGGTACAAGCATATTTGAAAACCTAATAACCGCCACAAACTTCGTTGAGGCAAACGCCGCCGCCAACGAAACCCTGAGTGACACCTATATAAGAATAATCCAATCAGAGTCCTTGTTTCAGATATTGCTAGAAAGAATGGCAACAACATTCGATCTTGCTGGCGATGACTTGATTCAGTTTTCTGTTGATTTCGTTACAATGGCTGGAGGAATAGAAGCCGCTTCTGGAATGGTTCAAACCTATTTTGAAAATTTTTATACGGCACAAGAAAATGCTCTAGCCAACAGTCAGGCTCTAGTCGATTCCGCTGTTTCTCAGTTGGGTGATATTGGTCTAGACTCTGAGATAGACTTGAGTGAATTCAGAGAATTGTTTGAGGCTCAGTTGAACGACCTTGCCCCAGAAGACTTGGTACAATGGTTAGAAGCCGCAGAAGCCTTAGCCGCACTAAATCAGGAAATGTTAAGGCTTGTACAGGCAGAGCAAAATTACTTAGACTTTATACAGGCGTTTAATGCCCAGCTATTAAGCGTTAGCGGCACTGAGTATGGTACAGCTATTTATGCTCTAGGTCTGGAGCTTGAGGAGCAGATAGACATAGCCAATCAATTGGCTATAGCCGCTGGGAGAGCTGGTGCTTCAACCGAAGACTTAGCCGCCATACAAGCTGTCTATGCAAACCAAACAGATGCCATTGTAGAGCAACTAAGAAAAAGAGTTGTAGACCTAATAAATCAATTATATGGAGACGACTTAGACGCTCAGATAGCCGACCTAGAAAGTCAACAGGTTACATCTATAAATAATGTAGGCAATTCCGCCATACAAATGTACGAAAACCAATTAAGAGCCGTTGAGTCAATATCTCAAGTTATCGACTCCCTCTTGATAAACGAGCAACTATCGCCACTCTCAAGAACAGATCAATTTAACGAGGCTTTCTCCCAGTTTAATGAGATGCTGGCTCTGGCTCAGGGTGGTGACGTAGACGCCATGAATCAGCTCCCAGCAATGGCGCAAACTTTACTTGGCATTGCCCGTGATGTCTTCGCCTCTGGGGATGACTATACAAATATATTTGATTCGGTTATAAGTGGTCTGCAATCAATAGGGGTAACACTCTCAGAGCCGCCAGTCCCACAAACCCAGCCAGTGGTATTAATACCATCCGCTCAACTAGAAGAGCTTTACGCTGAGAGAGAAGCTAGGGACGCTCTCCTATACGCCCAACAGAGACTAGAATTAGCTCAGCAATTGGCTATCTATTTAAGTGATCTCGCTGGATTTGTAAATCAACCAGTTTTAGAGCTCGCCAATAGCCTTGGCGTTAGCATGGCTGACTTGGTTACGGACTTGGGTGTAAATCTAGAAGAGATGACCGTAGAGACCACCAGTCAATTAGCGAATATCAGTAATGTACTGGGTGTGGAAATTTTAGCTTTAGCCGCCACACTTGGAGAGGGCATAGCTGAACAGTTAGGCGTTTTAGCAGACTCTCAAAGCCTGTTGAATGACGCTCTTGAAGCTTCTATAGCTCAATTACCTGAGACCAGCGCGACTTTCCTAGCTCCATTTTTAGAAGCCATAGAAAACGCCACCAATGAAGCCGATGCTAATCAAGCAATAGCGGATATGGAGGCGGCTATAGCTGAGCTACCAGTAGATCAAGCAAACCAGTTAGCTCCATTTTTTGACAACATTGATTTTATCTCTGAATTCACCCAGCAAATAAATCTAATGGACGCCCAGAGAAATGCCATAATTGATGGCAATGTGATATTAAACAGAATAGTGACTCGCGAAGATTCTGGAAATATCATTACAAGGGATATAAGGACTGAAAATCAAATACAGACAGGCATACTTGGCTCTATCAATACTGGCATAAGGGACGTCATAACCGCTATTAGTGATATACCAACAGCCACCAGCGGAAGCCCTACCTTTCCACAGTTTGCGAGTGGGGTCAAGAAGTTGCAATCCAACAAGGTTATTCAAGCCCACCAAGGTGAAACAATTTTACCAGCTTGGCTGGTTAAAGGTCTTGAGGATTACAGTCTACCATTTGGCGGACAATCTTCTGGTGGAGATGGTATGACTAGCAAGATGGCGAATGCCGTGATAGAATCAAATAATCAAATAACAAATGCGCTATCAACCTATACTGACGCAATTACCAGAGCTGGTAAAGAAAATGCAGATAGAATAGCTGATGCTTTAATTTCAAACGAACGGACAAATTGCAGATGATAAGAGATCAAACGGCTTTCATAGCCATAGTAAACATGAACGACCCAGCGGAGACAGAGCTATTTAATTGGTCTGACTCCGCCATAAACACCTATCACCCAGACCAGTCGGGCATAGCTTTTTTTGAGCCGTGCATTCTGAAAATACCAACGTATACAGGTAAGGTCGGATTAGATATATGGGGAGACAAGCCAACATCCTCAGTTTCCAATATGGTAATATCTGGGATAAGGTATCCAGACCTACACAAAGACACAAGGATAAGAGACGCCACGATAGAATTTTTTATCGTGAAAGCTTCCACGATTGGAGGAGTTTCGACCCAGAGTGTTTTTAAAGGTGTCATTGACTCTGTTTCAAAATCTAATAACACTCAACTATTAAAAATATCCAGCCGCATTTCTGAGCTGGATAAATCAGCCAATCAAAAGATATTTGCGGTAGACACCCCTCATAGTGCCATACACTACAGAAACGTCCCTATGGCTATAGGAAAGGTCTTGGCTTGCCCATTAGTTACCACAGCCCCAATCTTAGACGAGTTTGTCGGGTGCAACTCAAATATTATTGAGTACACCGACGTATTTGACAACGGTAGTCGTTTTGACCCTCTCGCCCCAGCATTTGACTGGTCATTACAATGGAACATTTACGCCACGGGTTTGGGTATAAAGTTGGCATCTCCAGATTATGGAGTAATAACCGCAGACATGGATGGAGCTTCTCTGGATGAAGATGGCGGAGCTGTAGGAGTCGTGAATATATTCACTGGGTTAGATGGCTATTACTATACTAACTTTGTTACTGGCGGATGGGTTGTGACAGATCAGGCGGGGTCTCTAGTGACTCAAGTTGGTTGGACAGCTCAGTTTGTTAGTGCCGCTGGAGCAACGTCAAAGGTCGAATATCAAGAACATGAATTAATCATAGGTCAGCGATACCAGATAACAGCAACGGTATATCCACAAGCTGGCGCGGTTGGAGCTTTTAACGTGGTTACTGGCGGTCAGGTTGTAGCAACAATCCCTGTCCCAGCCGCCACAACAATTGTAACTGTTGAGTTTGTCGCCAAGGGTAAATATTTTTCTTGGGAGAATGACCCTACCGTAGCCATTAATGCTCGCGTAGGGCAAAACATGAAACTTTTCGATGTCGCATCGACAGGAACATCCACCCTAGTAAATTTCTGTAAGCATTTGTTTTTAACGGCTGGCGGGATAGATACAGCCAAGATTAACTGGACTTCATTCGAGAATGTTGAGGCTGATAAAAATTACGAAATAGGATATTTTACCGATAAGTCCGTGAATATACAGACAGTAATAAATGAACTAAACAAGTCGTTTAATTCATGGATATTAGAATCTCCAGATGGGCGATTAACCATGAACTATTTAAAGAACCCAGATGGTCAGCCGCATGTCTTTGAGATAAACGAGAGCAACAAAGCTGGAACTCCAAAAATCTCCACGGACTGGGCAAAAGGTCTTAAAAACAGAATTGGCGTAAGGAAGAATTATTATGTATTTGACGAGGATAGAATAGCGGCTATAGTCACCCCACAAGTAAAAGCTTTGTTGACCAAAGAATACAGAAGAGTAAGGGTAACTAATGAGACAATTCATAGTTTCTACTCCCATGCAATATCAAATTGTCACAAGGACACACTTTTGCACGACACGGCTAACGCCATCCCTGAGATAGACTCAGTTTGCTCTCTATATACCAAAATACGGTATTTCACAGAGATACCAGTAACGATAGATGAATTAGCTATCATCAGCCTAGATTATGGGGATTTTATCCTATTTGAAGGGCAAGTACATGTATTGGTCGGAAAGAGATTCGAGTACGCCAATAATGAAATTACATTAACTCTATGGAACTAAAGGAAAGAAAATTATGACGATTAATAAAACAAAGGGCGCATTCAGTTATTTTGACTGGGTGCGTGAATCTAGCCACCCAGACAATGACTTTGTTTGGTTGCTGGACGTACAGCCGAAGGTCGGCGGAACAATAACGCAAGGGGACTATAAATCAATAGGCAACACCGTTGCAAATGACAAGCTAAAGTTTGAGGATGGCGGCTTAGACATAGTGTTGTCCCACTATAAAGATTTCGATAAAAAATACCCAGACTTAAGGCGTCTTAGGGTAATAGGTTTTTGTGGTCACAACCTCCCACCAACCACAGTAATAACAGCAACGTGGGAACGTGTAGACGGTTTGGGTGTTTTCATTGACTCAAAAGTCAAGACATTAGTTTTAGATGATGACTATTACCTAAGAAGGAACTTTCAAGTAAACGACTGGTTTGTTTTTGACGACCCTTGTGATTGGGTGTCTGGAGTTGTAAATAAGGTAAAAATATCCATTACGCCTCCATTGGTTGGTGGGATAACAAACAGGTTTGAGATTGGAAGAGTCTGGATGGGTAGCTTGTTTTCTCAAGATACGCAAATATCTGGAGAATCCTTATTTGATGGTGGAACTAGGATAACCTATCTAAGTAACGGAGAGTTACAAAGAAACGAGGAGAATTCCGCTGGGTATCCAAAAGCCGCTCCAGTTCAAAGAATGATATCTGTAACAAAGTCAAACATGCCTTTTCAGGTAGCTCATGGTCTCCACGACGATGCCACTCTTAATTATGAAAATATGTATACTGAGTCTTACGCTAAGATGGCTATGGAGTGTCACAGGTTTAGAGACGTTGTTGTGATGCCAGACTATGCCAATAAAAAAGCCATGAAGTTTACTACGGTCTGGGGTTCAATCCAAAACAATATGACAATAGCAAAATCACCAGAAAATGATTTGTATAGTTGTAGTGTAGATGTATTGGAATTGGTTGACGAGGGTAAAAACTAAGGTTGAAGTATTAACACCTCTGATCTTACGGGAAGAGGCGATGTCTGGCTAAAGGTGCGTATTGTGTAAATACTGGGGCTTGAATAAATAAGCAGATTTATTCTTTCATTAAATAGAGCCATCCACGGATACGAATCATACACACCTTTTTTTTATTGTCAATCTATTTAGAACTTTTTTCCGTGCATTTTCTTTCTGGACATATTATAGTTTAACTTTTGAATGATAACAGACTCCATTACCCCCACCCCAAACATCCTATTTCCGAACACAACTATATTAATAAATACTCGACAAAGCAAGTTATACACTTGTTGAGATGATGTACTTGTACCCACCCTGTTCAGCTCAAGGGCTTGCGAAAGTCTGGAGTGGCAATCACCCACAAAAACGAAGGCGTGTTCTTTTAGGTATTTCCCTAATGCGAAGTTCCTAGTTAAATCGGAGATAGTCAACCCTAATTGACTTATCTTTTTGAGTTCGCCCCCCTCGACGTGCTCCATAAATAAATTATTTATGCACTCGTCCATATCTAAGGATTCGTTACCTAGCCAGTCCAATACTCTAATGGCGGTATCTGCTAACTCAACCACAAAACCAGACTGGTCAGGTAAATGGCTGTCCATTATATCTCGTCCAGATTCAAGTGAACCCATTAGATAGTCAAACCCCTCGTCAAGCTCGCTGTGTACCAGAGAAATAAATTCTGTGAATGGTTTTTTGGTTTTATCCCACCAACCCTTTGATCTTGCAATGTCGTGACACGTTTCCATGATAACTTGGATAGGGTTGTCCTCTGCATTCAACTCTGGGTACGACTGGAAAATATCTGGGCAATTTATTAGAATAGGGTTTACTAAAGTCTTTTGTTTAATTTCTTCTGACATATTTTTCTCGTTATTGTTAAAGAGCCAGTAATTTAACAGAAACGCCACAATTAATCAACATAAAAACAAATCTGCAAATATAACTTGACACAAAAACAAATCTGCTATTATAATGCAACCTCATTAATTCAAAACAGAGAATAAAATATGCAACTAAATAAAATACCTAATCACTTCCTTAAGCAATTATCTATAATTGCAACCCATAAAAGCACCCAAGAAGTCACCAGAATAAAATGCTCTATAAAGAATGGCATTACCGAACTTACTGTGCTCAACGGGAACTTAATGGGGTGTGCTTACATTAAAAGTAATCTAGACTCTAAGCACAACCTTGAGTGTTATTTTACTGTTTACGGTAAGCCGCCATCTACTGGATTCTCAAATATTGACAGCGAGAAAAACTCGTGTATTTTTACCGATACAAATGTTAAGCAAAAAATAATCTACGCAGAATATCACGACAAGAGGGTCGCTCACTTAAAAAGATACGAAGAAAATATCGAAAAATTTAACGCTACTTGGTGGAAGACTCTGACCCAAATAAATAACTCAAAAAAGCTGAGTATAAAAACAGACAACCTTAGATTCCTTGGTACTGTATTTGGAAACCAGCCAGTGATATTAACAAGGCGGGAGATTGATAAGACTATAGTAATGGGTATTACAGCCGCATACCCAGATGGAGAATTTTCTTTAATAGAAATGAAAGCCATTGAGGACAGTCAGGCGGGTCAATCTTAATGAAAGCATTTATCAAAATTGTCATTGGGTTTATAGTCAGCCTATTCAGAAAAGAATACCAATTAAAGGATATTTTGGAACAGGGAATAAAAGACATTGCAGAGCGAAGGGGTTGTACCGTATCCGTTAATTTCAAACTAATGTCTGGCACAAAACAAGAATACCTAATGACTGTCAGGGTTAACATTAATAGTAGGATAACCTCATACACATCCGCCGTATTTAACGAGGTGTCAACGTCTTACGAGGATTTATCTGGATACCTAGATCAGTTCTTTCAAATATTTAACAGCCACATTGAGGAGGTTCAAAGCCATGCAAGATAAAAAACTTAAGATGCCTATATCGGCAGTAAGCACAAACAAAACAGAGGGGGCTTTCATGTTTTGCGGATTTATAATTGCTGGAAAAATAAAGGTAAAAAAACAGAGAAACGATCTTATTGTATATCTTTATTGCGATAGTTATTCAGTGACAGCTCAGTACAATTACGCTACTGTAGAAAAATTGCTTGCCAGTGATCTGGCAAATATACTGGCTAGGTTGTGCCAGATGATGAACACAACAGATCAGATTAAAAACAACAAAGAAGTATTAGCCTTTAATCAAGCTATACTAATTAAATCATTAAAATCAACCAAGGCTAAAAAAGTCTTTATTAGAGAAGGAAAATAATCATGCAAAAATCAATGACAGTTATATTAAGAGAGCAAGCCAATATTATTGGGGACGATGCTTTTGAAACGTGGTGTAAAATAATGGACGCAAAAGGTATTGACGACCATAAAAAAAGAGCGGAAAGAATGGAAGCTTTTGGGTTCGTTTATAAATTTTGGGAGCTTACTCGCTGGGAAAGAAAAAACAGATCAGTACCCCAAAAAGCCCAGAAATTCTTTGTTGCTGAAATATTCTATCATTTTACCTCTGGTGAAAAGATAGCAAGAAAAGGCAGTCCGACGTTCTTCAAGATTTGTAAATTCTTATCTGTCAGGATGGATAAGAAATATGACAATGATTAACCTAGCGGATGTGGTTTACCACGACAAGTTGGGTGACAGTCTATGGATTGTGGAAGAAACAATCACAAACTTAACCCCATTTTATGAGACCCTAAAAATAAGGGAGCTTGTAAGGGGTGAGTGGGACAAGGTAAGATCAAGACAATTGTTAATCTGTAGACATGGCTTTGTTAAAGACCACTTAAGACTTGATGATATAAAAGTAAAAGGAAACCTCCATACCGACAATCCTAATACGATGTTTCACGTGAAACATACAAAACATTGAAAGAGAAAAAAATATGCGATTTAAAATTATAGACAAAGAGACAGGAAAAGAAATAAGTTCAGAAAGAATGACCATAAACCTACATACAGGCTCTATATACAGGAAAGGGGCAAATGTAACCCCTAAGTATAGGATAGAGGCGGAAAACACGCTCAGCGATGGTAGCATTGAGAATTTAATATATTCTCGTGACGTTGAAAGCTTAGATAAATGCCTGTTTTGTATACAGCTCCACATGAAGTCCTTAAAAGGGGGTGCTTTAAAGGCTCTAATCCTTATATACGAGCAAACTTTACTATCAAAAAGGTCATCCGCTGTATTATCTAACGAGCAGTTTAAAATTTGTGGCGACCACCTAACAAGAAGAGACTATATAGCCAAAGCTACTAACAGGCTCGTAGAGATGGGATTAATATTAAAAGAGTCAGTTGATGCGTACTATTATAAGTACACACCAATTTTCTCTAGGAAGGTATGATGTCGATATTAAGGAACAGACTTAAGTCAAGATACAGCCCACAACCAAATGCGCTATGCACAGATTTATTTCTTAGCGACGCTCAATACAGGATTATAGCCTACCTATACACCAAGCCAGATGGATGGAAGGTTAATAACACGGACATTTGTAAGAGATTCGATATTAAGACCAGAGAAACCATAGCTAACCATTGGAAGGTCATTATTGCGAGTGGGTGGGTATCAAGAACAAAAGTGGAGGGCTCTAAAGGCAAATTTTCAGGATATGATTATATGCTTAATCCAGTACCGTGTAGGGTTGACCCGTACATGGGGTCAGCCGAACACGGGTTGAACCCAACACATAGTAAAACGGAGTTTAAGAAAAAACAGAGAGTGAGAAAAACAGAATTCAAGAAACCAGAGAAAAGTGAAGTACAGGCGTACTTTGAAGAGATTCACCTCTCTTCATTATTCGCCCAAAAAGAAACTATAAAATTTATGGATTTCTATAATAAAAACGGTTGGCAAGTAGGAAAGAAAAACAAGCGCAAGCTTATGTCTAACTGGAAGCTCGCTGGACGTAATTGGGTTAAACACATAAAGCGTACCAAGACCGTTAAAAAAACCACCGTTAAAAAAGCTGAGTTCTCTCAAGAGGGGTGTAATTTTGGATAACGATAGAGAGCAAAGAATAAGGGAGTATAAAATACTGTTAGCTCAGCAGTCTAAGATACCTAAAAAGTTTAAAGATAAGGACTTCTCAAACTGGAATGACCCAACCCCAGCAAAAAAAAAGGTGAAGAAAATAGCCCTAGATTTCGCCACAAATTTCTTAAGGATACTAAGCAAAGGAACTGGCGGCATGATATTTTTCGGAACTACAGGAACAGGCAAAACCCATTTGGCAATCGCAATAATAAAGTTTGTGATAACTAGATATAGAGCCACTTGTAAATACGTTAATATATTTACTGTAATATCAGAGATCAGAGACACATGGGGGCATTACGACAAGCATGAAAAAGATGTTATTGACAGGTATTCATCTTATCACTTACTGGTCATAGACGAGCTTGGAGTTCAGTTCGGTAGCAAGGCTGAAAAAATATCTTTGTTTCAAATAGTGAATCAGAGATACGAACAGAATTTGCCGACAATATTTCTCACCAATCTAGATAAAACGGGGTTGATTGAGATAGTCGGAGAAACTACGGTTGATCGAATATTCGAGAATGGCGGCGGAACAGTTCCGTTCGATTGGAAAAGCGAGAGAAAATAATATGTATATAAGAATGTTTTTTAGAGAAGGGGTAGAAATAGTTGATACTGACAGAAACATAGTTTTAATGACTTTTGAAATGTTCAGTTGCGACCCAGATTTTATATACACAACTTTTGGGACTTTCAAACGTAGCGATGGAAAGTGGATTTGTAAAGAGAGTATAAAAATATCTAATATAGGAAAAGTAAATAAAGCAATCGACAAAAGAATGTTTCACGTGAAACATTAGGAGAAAATAATATGCAAGTAGAAATAACATTAGTAAAAAATTCAGATAAAGACTGGTTAAACGTCCTTAAAGTTCTGCACTTCAACAAGGATTGGATTTTCACCCCAGAAGGGGCTTTTTCAAGAGAGACAGGTAGGTCTATTTCAAATGAAGACGTGGAAATATTGGAATTAACATTTGTGAATGAAACTCTCGATAGAGTCTTCCCAGAAGAAAGAGTGGAGGGCGATAATGCCGATTTACATATCAGTTAAAAATAGAGCCATAATAGAGGCTAAGTTTTCAGGCAAATGCGCTTATTCAGGGACTAAATTAAAAAAGAATTGGCAAGTTGACCACATAGAACCAATATTAAGGAATTGGAGAACCAAGCAAATAAAAAACAAATCCGCACATAACATGGACAACATGATACCTTGCCAGAGAATAATAAATCATTACAAGGGTTCTCTAGATTTAGAGAGTTTCAGGGATTGGTATCTAGGAGGGTTGCACAAGCGTATCGCCAAGCTACCAAAGAAACCAAGGACAAAGAAAAGTAAAGACCATAAGAGATACATATTAAAAGTGGCTAAGTTTTTTAATATAACAAAAACAAAACCGTTTAAAGGAAAATTCTATTTTGAGATTTTAATAGAGAATAAACTTGACTGAAAACAAATCCGCTATTATACTATAGCTTCATTAAATAAAAGGTGTAACATGACAAAAGAAAAATTTAGAGAGATAAAACTAAGTAAAAAAAATCAAGAACAATTAGTAATGATTAACCAGATCATTAAAGAGTATGCTCAGGATGGATACACAATGACATTAAGACAACTTTATTATCAGCTTGTCTCAAAAGACATCATCCCAAATAAAGACACAGAATACAAAAAGCTTTCTAAGCTACTCAAAGAGGGTCGTATGGCTGGGTGGGTAGACTGGGACGCCATAGAAGATAGACTCAGAGCCGCTAAGATCACATATTCTGTGACTAGCCCTTCCCACGCCATCCAAGACGCGATAAACCATTACAGGCTAAACCGCCAGAAAAACCAAGATACTTACATTGAGGTATGGGTAGAGAAAGATGCCTTGTCTGGAGTTCTTACTAGAATCACATCCAAATACCACGTTAGATTATTGGTCAACAGGGGTTATGGCTCTGTAACAGCTATACATGACGCCTACAGGCGAACCAAGCCAATGCTTGAGGCTGGTAGAAAAGTTAAGATATTGTACTTGGGAGATCACGATCCTAGCGGCGTCGATATGATAAGAGATGTGAGGGACAGGCTCGGTCACATGCTTAGCGTTGGTTGTGACTTGCCAGATAGTCTAGAGAGTGACGTCATGGTTATATCGGATAACATGACTGACGACAATCCAACAATCGACCATGAGGACGCTTGGAAAGCCGCCACAGCTATTATTTCAAAAGAATTTATACAGGAGCAATTCTCCGTTGATTGTATAGCTATCACCACAGCTCAGATCAAGGAGCACAAACCGCCTCCTAATCCAGCCAAGGTAACTGACCCTAGGGCGAAGGGTTATATTAAGAAGTTTGGTACAAGCTCATGGGAGGTTGACGCCTTAAACCCCAAAACCCTAAATAAAATCTTATCAGATCACATTGAAAAGAACATGGACATGGATTTGTATAGAGCCTGTCTTAAGCAAGAAGACATAGACGTTGAAAAGCTAGAAAAAATGGCGGAGTTGATATGAAAAACAGTAAAAAAGCTCAGCTTGCAAAACGCAAAAAAAGAATAAAGCATTTTAAGAAAAAAGCGGAATCATTAAGGCTTAAAAAACTTAAATCAAGAGGGGGTGAAAAGTGAGTCAATCAAACGTAATAGAGGTTTTTCAAAACACCTGTCAAGTCAGGCTCAGAGAGTTGATGATTATAGTATCTAAGCTCGACAAAGCCCCCAAGAGTGACGACGAGGCGATTAAGTCGGTAAAGACAACCATGAGCAAGCTTGTGAGAGCAACCTCTGGACGTAAAGACATCAAAGCAAGGTTTGAACCAATGAGGGTGGTTGCTTTTACGAGAACGGAGCTCCCAGATGTAACTCTGTTCGCTGAGGTTTCAGCCCCCACCCCAAAAAGAGCTAGGGAGATTGTACTGGAGGGCGTCGGTCTTTCAATGTGGTGGTATAAACATAAACAATGGTGGAAAAAATGAGTAAAACAAAATTTACATTAGTAGCGATAGAAACTGGCATGTACAACAAGTTATTGAAGTTGTCCGATACAATGTTTGAGAACGACCACGAGAGCCTGACGAGCCCTTATTTTGTCTCTCCCGAGCAACAAAGCATGTTAGATTATTTCATAAAGTCTTTACGCTGGACTAAGTGGCTAGAAGACAATCCAGAAATTGACATGGATGGAGCTGTATTCGATTTCTCTGACGCTTGTTCTGGAGAGGTAAGGCTTGTATCAGCAGATGACACCCCGAAAGAGATATGCGGGTTTAAGTGTGTTGTTAGCGATCAAATAGGGTCTAGCGAATTTGTTTTTATAAACCAGACAGATAACGGGGTTAAGATACCGTTTATAGGGAATCCATCTCCACAAGATATTATTGACAAGGTGTCAATTTACAACAAGTGGATGGATTTACCTGACAATGAAAAGATGTTCGGTCAATGGGGTGTTTTAGATGTTCAGCCTCAGAGAGAACAGGTTAAGATACCGAGCTTTCATGATTTGGTTGCTCTGTCGTCGGCATGTTTAGCCGACGAAAAGAAAGGGCAATATTGTGGTATAGAGCCCGTTGGGATAATGAATGTTGAGCCCTATTTGACTGACGAGCAAATGTCACAGAGATACAATGGCTCTGACATGTTTTCTCAGTTTGTTAAGGCTAACGCTTTGAGTGATAGAATCAGCTTTCTGGTCAAGGGCGAAGATATGTCGGCTAGTCCGCTGGAGTGTGACATTAAGCCTTTTAAAGCTCCTAGACATGATTGGGTTTTAGAGCGCGAATCAGTTGGCTATGAGTGTTCTAGATGTGGTGAAGTTGCCGCCATTGATAACCAAGAGGGGTTTTGTAGTTACTAATGGCTAAATGGAAAAGATCACAGAAAAAGATCAGAGGAAAAATAGGCGTAAAAAAGCCTGTTATACCCACAATAATATCTGGCGAGAATGTTGACAGGTTTCTAGAGCATAATGGAAAAATAATGGCTGGGAAGGTGAATGGGTATTTAAAAGATCAAATACCAGATAGAACCGCTAGAGAACTATGGGACTTTATAAACGCCCTGAAATGCTCTGGAGAAATTAAGCTTTTGATCTGGACTAATATACCTATTGACAAAAGAGACCAATTAGTATAATATTTGGGTTGAGCTTGCCTATAAGCTTATTTTTTTTCATTGTTAGAACTAGAGAAAATCGCGGTTTGCATATTATCCGCGATTTTTTTTGCATTTTATATTTAAGTTGGTGTACAATGCTCGTCGAGGGAAGGGCTTATTATTTTTAATAAACATTTTTCGGGATTATGTATCTTTCCCTCGCCACAATATAACCATCACGCTTAATCTTATTCAGAAACGCGCAACCTTGATGGTTTTTTTACGTCCATACCTTGACAAATCCGCTACAAAAGATTAACATATATTTTCTTATAACAAAACGAGAAATAATATGGAAACATCAAAGCAAAATTACACCCCTAAACTTGGCGATAAAGTGAGTGATACAATCACTGGTTTTACTGGGGTGGTAACAGCTCACATTCAGTATATACACGACGAAGACCAGTTCCAACTTACAGGCGATGGCAATGAGCCAAACAAGCCGCCAGTAACAGAATGGTTTAGCCCTCTCAGGCTGACTTTTATTAAGTCTTTCCAGACGAATGTTTTATTGAAGTAGCATGAAATTTTTACAGAAAGAAAAAAGGAGGTGTAGACTTAAGAATCTACCCTCTGGATGTTTGTTCACAACCAATGGCAGAAACCTTATTGTGAAGAGTGAGTATCGCACTAATCAGGGTTTTTGTCAGTGTTACATAGTAGGTAGCGGAGAAGTTTTCTGGGGTGGTCAAGCAACCGTTGAAGAGGTAAACAATATTCTAGTTTACCCAGTCCATGCTACTGGTGCTTTCTAGCATTTATCCCTACTCAACTATAACCAAGAAGCTCTTAATTGAGCTTTTTTTATACCTGAAATTTGATTTTTCATGAATTTAAGTATAGTTATATTATCTTTTTAGATCAATAATTTGCGCTAATACTGAAATAGGATTATAACAAACATATTAAATTACAGTGAAAGTGAGTGTTTTACAGGGTTTAAAGGCAACCCAAAGACAAAAAAGACCAAAAAAAGACCATAAAACCAAAAAAATAAGTTGACAAAGTGAAAACAAATCTGCTATTATTCAATCTCATTAAATAAAGGTAGTAATTATGTATAGAATAGTTTATTGGAAAGCTGGTGGATGGAGGTTATTCTGGAAAGAAAACTTAACTGACAGCGAGGCTCTTAAATATTCAAATTCACTAAAGGTGGAAGGGTGGAAAAGTGTGACTATTATAGGTCAAGACGAAGAATGGGAGATTGAGCATGAATGAGTTCTTTATAATGGTCAATACTCTCAGGATATATCTAGGAGCTGTGACTTTGAATAAGGTGAACTTGGAGGATTCTACAGACCCAGATTATCACAAGATAATGAGGCTTGACGAGTTGAGATCAAGCTTAGAGTCATCAATAGAAGATTTGATAGTATTAATAAACTTAGATGAAACAAAAGATGGGAACAAGCATGGAAAATAAAACCGCCACAGCAATGATAGTCGCCGCTTATGCCTCTCTAAATGAAAAGCCATTGTCCAGAGATTTAAAAAAACTTTGTGTGGCTGAAAAAATTATGGCGCGAGATAACTCAAAATTTATAGGATTGTCTCTTCCTAAGAGCACCTACAAAAGAAATAAGAAAACGGGGTATTAGAGTGAGAACTATAAATACAAGAAGATTTCAGGTCTCTATAAAAATAACAAATATAATAAGTTTTATACCTTGGTATTTTCAGGAGGAAATAGAGATACGAATATTTAAAATATACGACTTTAAAGTCGGGTTTCTGTGCTTTACATTTAGGGTCTTGGTTAAGAGGTTAAATAAGGATTTATCGCCATGAGCAATTCTTTAACAAAAGCCCAAACCGAGCTTCTAGATGCTTTATCAGGAGGTCTCGTTGTCAAACACTATACAAATGGATTCCATAGGGTTTGTTATAAATCAAGAGATCAAAATTATTCGGTCTTGTCGTTGACGCCAACAATGAGATCATTACATAAAAAAGGGTTTATATATCACGCAGAAAATGGCGTGTGTATAAGGCTAACAAAACCAAGAGAATAAAATATGTGTAAAACTTTAGTATCAACAATAAGAATGGTAGATCAAAATCAAAACCTTATAGCGGGTTTGCAATTGGCAAACATTAAAGCAATAAGGGCTTTTGTAAGAAAGATGTTTTTTGAGGTATCTCGACCAGAGCTGGACAGACTATATTCAAAAGATGTTCGTTTTTTCGGCTCTAGAAATGTATTTTTTAACCCTACAAAAGACTGCCTGAAAAAGCATGTTAATGTAGCCTTATCATGTGGGAAGCACCACAAAATATTAATGAATTTCGCGGCTTACTCTAAACCAGACACTACATTTAATGAGGTTAGAGATGGTTTGCTCAGGGCTGGTACAGATGACTTTATAACAGTTGAGGATAGTTGCCGCGTAATTAAGTGGCTTATGGAGACAATGAAATGAGTAAGAAAAAACCAACAATATGGGAATTACAATTCGACTTACCAGCAGACTTAAAATGTCGTGGAGACTCGACCATAGATTTAGAAAAAATGTGGGTACAGCAAGCCCTCGCATTAATATCCTTTTTTGAGTTCCTTGAAATTAAAATCAAACCTAAAATGATTAAGTTTCCAGACTATTCAAAAAAGCATGAAATGGAGGGAAACCTCCTTAAGATGAAACACTTGCTCAACCAGAATTATGTACTGGAAAACAGGGAGTTAATCAAGAAGTATGTTGATCTGGATAAGCCTACGATATCCAAGGTTCAAAACCTAATATCTGGCAAGTCCATCAGCTCAGACAGGAAAGCCCCATTATGGGAAAATGAGCGATTGCTCAGAATTAAATCAAGAATAGAGAAATAATATGAAAAACAAAAAACTAGCACTATTAATTTCAGCGATTGCTCCAGCTATGGACAATCTCAGCAAGCAAATAGAAGAGCTTGCCCATCAAATATTTCATCAGGTAGAGCAAAACTCACCTTGGGTGGGGGAAGAAACCGAAGAGTCTGAGAAGCCGCCAGAACAGTCAAGCGGTGATATCGACTTAATGGATTTTGTAGACCGCTTAATTAAAAAGTCTGGGGGTATATCTAAGATGTTTGAGAGCCCTCCAGAATACATGAAAAAAATCTTTGGTGAGCTTGGCATGACAGAGGTCAAAATAGAAGACGATGCTATTGTAAAGGACGCTGAAAAGTGTGCTAGATTAGTGGCTGACCTAGAGACCGTTGACCTCACCCATGACCCTAAATCAAATACAAACGAAGTAACATCCAGGTTTTTTGGTACACAGTCATTCAGGACTATATTTAGAGGCGGAGACGAGCCAGAAGATGTATCAAGAAAGCTCAGAGCAATAGCCGCCAAGATAGATGAAGTTTTCGAGTTAGATGGAGCAAACGGTCTTTAATTTTTCCAGCTAATTAATTTTTCCGAAGAAATTGTTTTTTTCATTCAATGACTGGGCAATTTCTTTTTTCTCAATCCAGAAGGCAATAATATGATATACAAAACCGCCATAGTAATCAAGGTAAGGTCAAGGCGTAAGATCACAGTGATGGTTGTCCAAATCAATAAAAGAATAAATCATCCGTTACAGGACGACCTAGACAGACTATTCCCGCCCTCACACTTGCACGACGCTTGTGAGTGCTCAGACATGTATAAGTTTGAGGACTTGTTAGGAGGTGTCTTTTGTAGGAAATGTCAGCAACACCACCGATGGATACCAGTGGAGGGATACGATGTCGTTAGGCAAGTTAATAATAAAAATACGTAGACCGAAAAGGTTCACACTAAGTAATTGCAAGCTTCTTAACACGGGTACAGATAACCTATCTTGTTGGGTTGTGTACAAGGTCACAGGAGAGCTATTGTTTAGGGTTGAGAAGTCAATAGATAAAACAGCTCTAAGGAATCTTTTGGCTATTTACAGCTCTGGTCACACCCACGGAGAAAAGGACGCTAGGGAGCGTACCTTTTTAAGTACAGAGAGAAAAAGATATGATAAATAGATCAACCGCCGCTCGGAGATTGAGGGGTCATTACGAAGGAAAGCTATTTCTAATAACCGTGTCTTCTACTGGATGTGTTAAGCCTACGGAGTTTATATTTGATACTAGAAGGATTGATTTAATACCTTGTTTTTATACTGGAGAGAGGGTGTGGAACTCGATAAGGAGTATCTTAAGATTTAAGAGAGGCGAGTATTATTCTACCAATATGGAGTTAATACAGTCAGACCCAGATACTTGGAGATCAAATGTAAATATATTCATCCTTTGCATGAAGGAAAGGTATGGTAATGATATAACTTTTGCTGACAATATTAAGGCAGATAGAAATTATATAGGCTGATCTATGCTTTCTGGTTTATGCTTTTATGCTTTTGAACTTATGCTTTTATGCTTTTTAGGTTATGCTTTTATGCTTTCTGGTTTCTTAATTTTTTGACTGCCCACAGCCAAACCCGCCAAAAATCAGCAACTTTTAAAAAAACACATAGATAAACCATAACGCCATATATAGCACCATTTCAAGATTAATAATCCGCCCACTTTACCAAATCCGCCACAACAAAACAAGAGTTATTTTAAATTAATTATTTTCATTCTTTTTATAAATCCGCTTGACTTAAAACAAATCCGCCATTATAGTAGAACCTCATTAAATAAAAAGAGGTTACAACATGCAGACTTTAACTATAAATTTCGGTGGTTTTTATGAGTCATGGCATTCAGATATCATTGACAATGAAATAGATCAAAACTATTGTGATGATTCTGGAGAAATGCCAGAAGATTTTGATTATTCAAAAATCAATTACAAAGCCCTTAAAAAAGCGTACTGCAAACGGTATTTAAGCCGCGTATTATCTGAATATTTAGATGATGAATACGGTTTAAAAATAATCTTCGGCTTTGAGTGTTTAGATTCACCACGGTTCTATAATTTTGAAACCGATGTAATTCAAGCCAGAACAACCAACCGACACCACGTCGCATTATTGAACCACTTCAAAAAAGACTTTGATTTTTTAAGTTATCTTAAAGAGGACACAAAAAGCCGTGAGGGTTTTCACAGTTTTTATAATTTCGATATGGCTATAAACAACAAGGATAATATTCTACATGTTTATATATTAAAGTTTGTATGCGAAAAAATTAACAGGCTTTTTGATTTACTTCAACATGAACCATTTTTAGAATTAATCAATGACGTGGAGAATATAGAATTATGAGTAACAAAAACAAATCCGCATCAATCGCGGCACAAATAATAAAAGACTTCAATATAAAAACAACCGACGAAATAAACAAGAGCAAAGGGTTTATAAATATGTTGAAAGGTTTAGGCTGTAGTGGAGAAATAGAACTATTTTTTAGAGGTCTGGAAATGTTTGTTGTATTTAATGGAACTATCATCATTATAAAGAAAAGCGGCGAAGCTTATCAAGTTCAAATGATAGGCACATCCCATAAAATGGAGCTGACAAAATGAAAGCCTATTCAAAGAATATGATTATGTACTTGATAATGATACATTCGCCCCTAATGCCACAAATTAGGAAGCTAAAAGACCCACTAAAGGATTTCTATTTAAACAAGGTTAGAAGGAGGAAGAAGTTTAAAAAGTAGCAGAATTGCATAAAAGCCGATTAAGTTCGGCTTTTTTGTGATTAAAGGTTGACTTAAAACAAATCCGCCATTATAGTGGAACCTCATTAAATAAAAAGAGGTTACAAAATGAAGAACATTATAAAAGCGGTATCAATACTATCATTACCTATATTTTTAATCCTAATAAAAGCGGTGGCGTAAATGAAAACATATATCTATACGGTAGATCATAGCAGTACAGAACGTGGATACAATAGAACTATTGTAGTCTATAGAATTAAAAGAAACCAGCCTTTAATAATTGGAACTAATAACAGGATAAACACAGCGTCTTATAAGGGAGATTATGCAATTGCGTCGGCGATAATAGCCAAACACGATAATCACCAATTAAACCACGGCGGGTACTTCCTTAAAAATAAATCAATAAAATTAATAGAGGTTTGAAAATGAATACTCAAGAAAAAAACGTAAGTAAATATCTTAAATCTATAAACGTAAGCTTTAACGCGGCACTAGTTATAGAAAACCACACCCGCGACGAAAACTGGAAGTGTGACCAGTGGACAATAACATTTAAAGGCAAGTCAGCCGCCAGCATCTTTGAATTCTTCACGGGAATAGGTCACAGAAAAATAGTAAACCATAAGGATTTTAAAGCGGGTACAATGATAAGAGCAAAAACAAAAACAATCAAACCCTACACAAGCCACGTTCAATTTGAAGTGGTTTCTAAGCCAACACCAGCGAGCGTCCTTTATTGCCTAATAGGTGACATGGAAGCTACCAATGAAACATTTGGCGACTGGTGCGATAATTACGGATATGACAATGACAGCATGAAAGCACACGCAATATATAACGCTTGTATTGAAAACGCTAAAAAGTTGCAAACAATATTTAAAACAAGTCATATTGATAAGCTTAGGGAGTTGTTAGAAGATTATTAATTAAACAAGAGAAAGAACCAACAAAGCCGCATTTATAAGCGGCTTTTTTTGTGGGCGCAATAATCGCACATCTAACCATATACAGCCCATAACACCACGATCAAACACCAACAAACACCCCAAACCCAGCACCGCCACACCCCAGCAACACCACCAGCAAACCAACCACAAAGCCCAGCACAATAAACATCCTTAGCGCATACCTTACGACCCTATGCAACTAAGCCACAAACCAATCAAATGATAATGATAATCGTTCTCAAATAAAAAGGTACTTCTGACGATTTGGGGGTTTACGGGTGCAAGAGAC
>Ga0256845_1000487_pt1 | contig 37350 bp, 38 predicted proteins | sample RiftiametaG_FD_189101 | JGI IMG/M metagenome (GOLD analysis project Ga0256845, IMG submission 189101) | Tube worm associated microbial communities from hydrothermal vent at the East Pacific Rise, Pacific Ocean - Riftia | ecosystem: Host-associated > Annelida > Integument > Unclassified ...
TCTTCTTGTTTCAATGTGATTTTTTCAAAAACCAGCTCTTCTTCAACAATTTTTGGTATAAAGTTTTCTGCTTTGGATTTGGCACCTGTTAATTTCTCCTCCAACTCCATATAGTCATCCAAGCTATAGCGAGTTTCCCCATTCTTATTATATTCTAAAACTGGAATCACTTCTATATGGTCATTAACGTCCATATCATTTACTTCATCAGTCAAATCAAAAGTGATAACATGTTTTTTATCTTCTTCCTCAACATCAACACTATCAGACAAAGGCATATCAAAACTTAAAGCTGTCTGATCTTCTTCAACTTCAGATAATAATTCTACTGGGTCAACAACCTCGATATCATTTATAAGCTCTTTAGCTTCTATAATAACAAAATCATCTTCTGAAACATTTTCTGCGACCACTTCTTCATAAAAAACATTGAAATTCTTAATGTAATTTGTTGTAGATATTAAATCATCTTCCAATTCCACATCAATCAATGTATGCTTAATGATAGTCTCTGGAAGCTCTTCATCTAACACTACTGTTTTTTCTTCCGTAATGACTTGTTCGGCTTTTTGTTCTTCTTCTAACGTATGGACAATTTTTTTTGTTTCTGTATTTACAATATCATCTTGTTGGTCCATATCAAAACCCGTGGCAATTACTGTTACAGCTATTGCTTCTCCCAAAGTTTCATCCTCACCAACACCCATAATAATATTGGCTTCAAAACCTGCCTCATTTTGGATATAATCGTTTATTTCTCCAATTTCATCTATAGTAATTTCTTGTACCCCAGAAACAATGAGTAACAATACATTTTTAGCTCCCTCTATTTTATTATCGTTCAATAATGGAGAATCCAACGCTTTTGTAATTGCTTCATTTGCTCTTGAAGAACCTGAAGCCGTAGACGATCCCATAATGGCCGTTCCACTATTTGAGAGTACCGTCTTGGCATCACGTAAATCAATGTTCTGAGTATAGTGATGTGTAATTACCTCTGCAATACCACGTGCAGCAGTGGCTAAAACTTCATCTGCTTTAGAAAAGCCAGCTTTAAAGCCCAAATTACCATAGACATCTCTTAGTTTGTTATTATTGATAACAATTAAAGAGTCAACATTTGAGCGCAACTTTTCTATTCCTTTATGAGCCTGTTTGCATCTCATTTTTCCCTCAAACTGAAATGGCATGGTTACGATCCCAACCGTTAAAATATCCATTTCTCTAGCTTGCTTTGCAATGATAGGAGCAGCACCAGTTCCAGTTCCACCACCCATACCAGCCGTAATAAACACCATTTTGGTATTATGTCCCAACATGTTTTTAAGGTCTTCCATGCTTTCAATAGCCGCCTCTTTTCCTACCTCAGGGTTTGCACCAGCACCCAACCCCTCAGTTAATGAAACACCTAATTGAATCTTTACAGGCACTGAACTATTGTCCAATGCTTGGGAATCGGTATTACATATCACAAAATCCACTCCATTGATTCCAGATTGGAACATATGGTTAATGGCATTGCTTCCGCCGCCGCCAACGCCAATTACCTTAATTACATTGCTTTGATTTTTAGGTAAATCAAAAGAGATATTGTCAAATTCGGTGTTATTGCTCATGCTTTTTATGTTACTGGTTGTTTTATTTTTCTTGAATGATTTTACTTACTCGGCGTTATCCAAAAAGTCCTTCAACTTTTCAGACCATTTATCGAAAACAGATTTTCGTTCTCTTTTGACCACTCCTGTGGTAGCCGTTTCCATGTGCTCACCATACATATTATCTTCCAGCTCATTATGCTCCACTTCTGCTTCGTTCTTATCCTTATTTTCTATTGCGTTCATTAATAACCCTACAGCTGTAGCATATAATGGACTTGCTATTTCTTCATCAGAATCACCTGCCAAATGTTCATTGGGAAACCCAATCCTTGTATCCATTCCTGTGATATACTCCACCAATTGTTTTAGATGTTTTAATTGGCTTCCACCACCTGTAAGAACTATACCTGCAATCAGTTTTTTCTTTTGATCATCATGCCCGTAGTTCTTTATTTCTACATATACCTGCTCTACAATCTCTACTACTCTAGCATGGATTATTTTTGAAAGGTTTTTTAATGTAATTTCCTTAGGCTCTCTTCCCCTTAGACCCGGGATAGACACTATTTCATTATCCTTATTTTCTCCTGGCCATGCAGAACCGAACTTTATTTTTAAAAGCTCAGCTTGCTTTTCTATAATAGAACACCCTTCCTTAATATCTTCTGTAATTACATTACCTCCGAAAGGTATTACTGCTGTGTGCCGTATGATGCCATCTTTAAAAATAGCCACATCCGTTGTACCACCCCCTATGTCAATTAAAGCAACACCTGCTTCTTTTTCTTCTTGACTCAATACTGCATCTGAAGATGCCAAAGGTTCCAAAGTAATGTTCCCTAAATCCAATCCTGCACTTTTAATACAGCGACCTATATTTTTAATAGATGAAACCTGACCGACAACTACATGAAAATTAGCTTCCAATCTGCCACCATACATCCCCATGGGTTCTTTTATCTCTGCTTGCCCATCTACCTTATATTCTTGTGGCAACACATGGATAATTTCTTCACCAGGCAACATTATTAATTTGTATACCTGATCACATAACTTATCCAAATCCACTTCATTGATAACTTCCTCTGAATTGATTCTGGTTATATAATCACTATGTTGCAAACTTCTTATATGCTGACCAGCAATCCCTACCACTACAGAACCAATCTTTAATCCAGAATCTATCTCTGCTTGTTCAATTGCCTGTTGAATAGATTTTATGGTTTGAGTAATATTATTTACCACACCACGGTGGACACCCAAACTTTTTGACCTACCAACACCTAGAACCTCAATCTTACCGTATTCATTTTCCTTACCGATAATGGCTACAATTTTTGTTGTCCCTATGTCTAACCCAACTGAATAATTATCCTGTTCCATAATTTATATTTTGGTGCAAACTACCTGATTATTAAATTCTAAACTTACCATGTTATATTCTTCCAATGTTTTATCCCTAGTTGCTTTAGTGTAAAATGCTTTAAAATTGTTGAACTTTTCCTCTAAACCATCAACACCACCTATACTCACCACAAAATTTTCCATTCGGAATTTAAGCTGGTATTTTTCATCGTCCTCAACATGTATTCCTATTACATTTTTTCGCAAAAAATCATCATTATTTATATACTTTAATATTGCATATACATCCTCTAGACTTTTGCCTGTTATTTTTCCAGTAATTATGGGAACTCTAGCAGAATGATATTTGGATAACGGCATGCGTTTTCCTTCATCATCCACATAAAACTTTGTAATCCCTTCTATTCTTCCAATTGGTCGCCTCTGAATAATTTTAGACACAAGCTCACCATTTACAGTAAGATAAACTTGGGCACTTTTTACCATTTCATTGGTCTCTATGACCTTTTCGATAGTATTCAAAGCTAAATCTTCTTTGGACAAGTTTTTAAGGGTTCCATAATTTTGTATTAACAATTTATTAACCGATTCATGTGTTAGGTATAAATTTTCATTTCCTGAAAATTCTATTTTTAACTCACTGATTATCCTACTATTACTTCTTTTCTCAGTAAAAGCATAAAGCCCTACCACTATAAACAACAGTAGTGACACTTTAAAAATATTCCAGTTAAATTGCATTTTCTAATTCTGTTTTTATATGTGATACTTCTAATCCTATATCGCCAGCTCCCATAGTGACCAACACTTCAGGGTTTTGCTTTTTTATTTCATCAATTAAATTCACTTTTAGAACTAATTTTTTGTTTGGGTTTTTAATTTTACCCAACAACCATTCAGATGTTACCCCTTCTATAGGTTTCTCTCTTGCGGGATAAATATCCAACAACAATATGCTATCAAATTTCTCCAAGCTTAAAGCAAAATCTTCCACAAAATCTCTTGTTCTAGAGAATAAGTGAGGTTGAAATATGACCAATACTTTTTTATTTGGATGCATTTCTGAAATGGCATCATAAATGGCGTTTATTTCTGTGGGATGATGCGCATAATCATCTATAAAAACAAAGCTATCTTCTTTGATTTTATACGAAAACCTACGCTGTACACCTTTAAAAGTTTCCAATGCTTCAGCAAGACTGCTCAAAGGAGAACCTGCTTCAATTGCCATTGCAAAAGCCACTAGTCCATTCAATAAATTATGCTTTCCAGGCTTGTTGAACCTAACTTTTTTAATGGTTGTTTCAGGAGTTTCCAAATCAAAAACATAGGCACCATGCTCTATTTTTAAATGTCGGATGCAATAATCCGAGTCATCTTCTATTCCATATGTTATTCCATCCAAAGGCAAGCCATTGCGCACAAAAAGTTTTCCGTTGGGCTTAATTTTATTTACAAAATCATTAAAAGATTTTTTTAACTCATCGGCAGTGCCGTAAACATCCAAATGATCCGCATCCATAGATGTTACGCATGCTACATTAGGAGCTAATCTTAAAAATGAACGATCAAACTCATCTGCCTCTACAACCGAATATTCATTCCCTTCAAACAAAAAATTACTATTAAAGTCTTCTGAAATTCCTCCCAGAAATGCAGTCAATGGTGCTCCTGTTTCTTTTAATAAATGTGCTAAAATACTAGAGGTAGTGGTTTTTCCATGTGTTCCAGCAACTGCAAAACAAAACGTATCCCTTGTAATGATTCCTAAAACCTCTGATCTTTTCTTAATATTAAGACCATTTTTTAAAAAGAAAATAAGTTCTGTATGCTCACATGGAACAGCTGGAGTATATACAATTAGTGTATTCTCAGGGTTTTGATATTCTTTGGAAACTAATTCCATATCATCTTCATAATGAATGGAAATACCCATACCAACCAATTCCTCTGTCAACGGAGTTTTTGTCTTATCATAACCAGCAACATTCTTTTTAATAAACTTAAAATATTTGGCAAGAGCAGACATACCAATACCTCCTATACCAATAAAATAGACGTTATGTATATCTTTTAAGTTCATTCTCCTTAGAGTAATTTTTCTATTTGATCCACAATATATTTTGTGGCATTTGGCATAGCCAAATTTTTAATATTCTTCGCTAATTCTTCTTGCTTACTTTTTGATACATATAAATTTGAAAACATATCGTTAAATTCTTCATCCAAGTCTTTCTCTCTTATCATCAAGGCTGCATTTTCATTGACCAACGCTTCAGCATTTTTAGTTTGATGATTCTCTGCTACATTAGGTGACGGTATAAAGATGGCCGGTTTGCCAACAATACACAATTCTGAAACCGAACCAGCTCCAGCCCTAGAGATAATAATATCTGCTGCGGCATATGCGTAGTCCATTCGGTTTAAAAAAGGTGAAACTTTGGCTACATCTGAATCATGTTTTTTATATGTTTCATAATATAATTTACCACATTGCCATATAATTTGAATATCAAAAGTTTTAAAGAATTCTAATTTCTGTTCTATCAATTGATTGATTCTCCTAGCTCCTAGACTACCTCCCAAAACCAATATTGTAGTTTTATTTGCATCCAAACCAAAGAACTCAATAGCTTCTTTTTCGTTATTTGCATTCTTCAATAAATCTGACCTTACTGGGTTTCCTGTTTTCACAATCTTATCCATTGGGAAATATTGTTCCATCCCATCATAGGCCACACATATTTTTTGTGCCTTTTTAGCCAATAGTTTATTGGTGATTCCTGCAAAAGAATTCTGCTCCTGCAATACACAAGGAATTCCTTTTAAGGAAGCCATTTTTAAAAGCGGTCCACTAGCAAATCCCCCAGTACCTATTACGGCGTGTGGCTTAAACCTTGCTACTATGCTTCTTGCTTTTATCAAGCTACTTATCAATTTTATTGGAAACATTAAATTTTTAAGGGTCAGTTTCCTTTGCAACCCACTAATCCACAATCCTTCAATTTTATATCCTGCCTGTGGCACTTTCTCCATTTCCATTCTATCCTTTGCGCCAACAAATAAAAATTCCGCTTTGGGATATCTTTCTTTCAACTCATTTGCTATGGCAATGGCCGGATAAATATGTCCGCCAGTACCTCCTCCTGAGAGTATGAATTTATAATTGCCCACTCAATACTTCTAAAGGGTTATTCTCATCCACCTCCATACTTTCAATTTCTGAAGATGTTCTTTTTACACTCGCACTCAAAACAACCCCTATGGCTAAACAGGTCATCCAAATAGATGTTCCTCCACTACTTATAAGTGGAAGTGTTTGCCCAGTTACAGGAAACAATTCAACCGCAACAGCCATATTAATCAATGCTTGAAAGATAATGGGGAGACCTACACCCACAACCAATAACTTACCAAAAATGGTTTGGTTTGCATTGGCCACTACTACAATTCTAAACAGCAACAACAAATAGAAAAACATGAGTATAAACCCCCCGATCAATCCGTATTCTTCAACTATAATGGCATAAATAAAATCTGATGAGCTTTGTGGCAAGAAATTCTTCATTACACTTTTCCCTGCTCCATTTCCCATTATCCCCCCACTTGCTATGGCTATTTTAGCTCTCTCAATTTGATAATCTGACTCCGTATCTTCAGGATTCCAAAAGCTTTCAATTCTACTCATCCACGTATCTACACGATTTGGGAATAAATCTGGAAGCGCTTTGGCCGTTAACACAAACATGGTAAGCCCCAATAAACCAGTACCCAATATTCCCAACAAATACTTTATTGGATATCCCCCCAAAAAACACAACACCAAAACCATGAAAAAGATAATGGCCGCTGTGGATAAATTAGCAGGTAATATCAAAACAACTATTAAAAAAACAGGAGCCCATAAAGGCAAAATACTTTCTGTAAAAGTGATGGTCTTATCTTTTATTTTGGTCAAATACCTAGCTACATAAGCCATTAAAACTACAGCTGCCAAGGTGGATGTTTGGAATGTAAAGCCTACTAATGGCAAACGTATCCAACGACTTGCATTGGCACCACCAATGGTAGTTCCTTGTGCCAAGGTATATACCAATAATATTAACACAATTGGCATGGCAATAAGGGAGAGTCCTTTAAAAAAATGAGTGGGAATTCTATGTACTCCATAGATAATTCCAAATCCTAAAATCAACAACATACCATGTTTCACCAAATGACCAATGGTTGTGCCATTGCCCACTACATAGACCAAATTACTACTGGCACTATAGACTGGCAGAAATGAAAACAAGGCCAATAGGGCTACCACACCCCAAATAGCTTTATCCCCTTCAATATTTTTAAAGAATTTAATCACTCTCTTTTTTATAAAACTTTTATAGCCTCCTTAAATTGGTTACCCCTATCCTCATAATTGTCAAAAAGATCAAAACTGGCGCATGCTGGTGACAACAAAACTGCATCTCCTCTTTCTGCTATTTTATAGGCAACTTTTACAGCTTCTTCCATAGCATAGGTCTCCACTATTAAATCCACCACATTTCCAAAAACATCAATAATCTTGGAATTATCCATCCCCAAACAAATGATTGCTTTTACCTTTTCACGAACCAAAGGCATTAACTCCATATAATCATTACCCTTATCCACACCACCAACAATCCATACTGTTGGAGTGCTCATACTATCCAAAGCATAATATGTTGCATTTATATTTGTAGCCTTAGAATCATTAATGTATTGTACATGATGTATTTTTAATACTTTTTCCAAACGGTGGGGTGCTCCCTGAAAATTTTGAATACTCTCTCGTATAAATTTTTTCCTAATACCCACCAGCGTAGCAGCAGTGGATGCCGCCATTGTGTTTTTAAGATTATGTTTCCCTTCTAAAGCTAATTTTTCCGTAGTCATCATCATAGTATTATCCTGTGTCTTTATTCTTATTTCATTGTTCATTAAACATGCCCCCCCTTCAACTTCTCTCTCAATTGAAAAAGGCAATAATTTGGATTTAATTGGATTCTCTTCCAGCCATTTTACCAATACTTCATCATCTGCATCATAAATGAGATAATCATTACTGTCTTGGTTCTTGGTTATCAAAAATTTGGAAGCGATATAATTTTTAAACTTATAATCATACCTATCCAAATGGTCTGGTGTAATATTGGTAATAATGGCAATGTGTGGTTTAAAATCCACGATACCATCTAATTGAAAACTACTGATCTCCAACACGTAGAAATCAAAATCATTTTCAGCTACCATTTTTGCATAACTATCACCAATGTTACCTGCCATGCCCACATTTTTACCACCTTCTTTTAAAATGTGGTTGGTTAACATGGTAGTGGTGGTTTTTCCATTACTTCCTGTGATTCCTATAATAATTGCATCTGTATATTTCGATGCAAATTCAATTTCGGAAACTACAGAAACACCTAACTCAACAAGTTTTTTAACCAAAGGCACTGTATCTGGTATACCAGGGCTTTTCATTACCACATCTGCATTCAGAATTTTATCTTCCGTATGCTTTTGTTCTTCCCAATCAATCTCAAAATGTTTAAGAACTTTTTTATATCTCTCTTTTATAATTCCCTTATCGGAAACAAAAACTTCATATCCTTTTTTCTTGCCTAAAATTGCAGTGCCTACTCCACTTTCACCACCGCCCAATATTACTAATCGAGCCATCTATCTCACTTTTAATGTCACAAATGTTAGAATAGCTAACAGTATTCCTGTAATCCAAAACCGTACTACTATCTTACTCTCGTGATATCCTTTTTTCTGATAATGATGATGCAAGGGTGCCATTAAAAAAATTCGCTTCCCTTCACCCAACTTATTTTTGGTATACTTAAAATACCCCACCTGCAACATCACCGAGATAGACTCTGCAAAGAAAATTCCACAGAGTAAGGGAATAAGCAACTCTTTTCTTATAATTATGGCGATTACCGCTATGATTCCACCAATAGCTAAACTACCGGTATCTCCCATGAATACTTGAGCAGGAAAAGCATTGTACCATAAAAACCCAATCAATGCTCCCGCAAATGCAGCAATGAACACCACCAACTCACCTGCCATAGGGATATAGAAAATATCCAAATAATTAGAAAAAATAACATTCCCCGATACCCATGCAAAAATGCCCAGCGTAAGCACTATAATTGCTGATGTCCCTGCCGCCAAGCCGTCTATTCCATCAGTTAGGTTGGCACCGTTGGAAACAGCTGTAACAATAAGAATCACAATAGGAATAAAAATCAACCATGCATATTTTTCCCAACCATCACCGGCCCAAGAAATCAGGTCGGCATAATCAAACTCATTATCCTTAAAAAAAGGAACCGTTGTTTTTGTGGACTTTACTTCTTTCCCAAGAACTTCAACAACTGTAAACTGCTCCGTTATTTTAGTACCGTCCTTTTCTTTCATGGTAACTTGTGGATGCAGGTAAAGCGTAGCACCCACCATTAAACCCAGCACAGCCTGCCCCATTATCTTAAACCTTCCTTTAAGACCTTGCTTATTCTTTTTAAATACTTTTATGTAATCATCTATAAAACCAATAATTCCCATCCAAATAGTAGTGACTATTAATAAGATGATATAGATATTATCCAATCTTGAAAATAAGAGCACAGGAATCAATGTGGCCATTATAATGATCAGACCACCCATAGTAGGTGTACCTGATTTTTGTTTTTGGCCATCCAAGCCCAAGTCTCTAACAGTTTCTCCTATTTGTTTACGTCTTAAAAAAACAATGATTTTTTTTCCAAATACTGTAGCAATTATCAAAGACAATAAAACAGACATGGCGGCACGAAATGTTAAGAACTGAAAAAGACCCGCTCCAGGCAATTGGTATTGTTTTTCTAAATAATCAAACAAGTAGTATAACATAGTTTTACCTTATTAGGTTACTTATTTAAGCTGTTTAATAATTCTTTTACTGTTTTAAAATCATCAAAATCGGTACGCTCCCCATTTGTTTCTTGGTAGGTTTCATGACCTTTTCCTGCAACAAGGATAATGTCATTCCCTACAGCCAACTGACATGCAGTTTTTATAGCTTGCTTACGATTCTCTATAGACAATATTCTTCTAACATTTTGAGGCTCCACACCTGCCTCCATTTCTTCAATGATTGTTGTTGGGGATTCGCTCCGAGGGTTATCAGATGTAAAAATGGCAGTATTACTCATTTCTGATGCGATATGACCCATTACCGGACGCTTAGACTTATCTCTGTCACCACCACACCCCACTACGGTGATAACATTTTCATTTCCAGTCCTCAATGTATTGATAGTATCAAGTACATTTTTTAGCGCGTCCGGCGTATGGGCATAATCAACTATTGCAGTAATTTTTTCTTTTGATATATAATATTGAAATCTCCCGTCTACATTTTCCAATTCACTCAACAGGCGTAGTATTTCCATTTTTTCCAATCCCAACAAATCAGCTGTAGCATAAATCGCCAACATATTATAGGCATTAAAATCCCCTATAAGTCTAGACCATAATTCATCCTCATTGATTTTTAATAATTGTCCACTAAATTGATTTTCCAGAATCTGTGCTCTATAATCTGCATAAGATTTTAGAGCATATGTATATTTCTTCGCTTTGGTGTTCTGCAACATGACCAAACCATTTTTATCATCAATATTGGTTAGGGCAAATGCTTTTTTGGGAAGATTATCAAACAATAATTTTTTAGTATCCCTATATTCTGCAAAGGTTTTGTGATAATCCAAATGGTCATGGGACAGGTTGGTGAAAATTGCCCCTTCAAAAACCAATCCTTCAGTTCTGTTCTGATGAATACCATGAGAACTAACTTCCATAAAACAGAATTCCACACCTTCATCGTTCATTAAGCTCAAATGCTTGTTTATTGTCAATGCATCTGGCGTAGTATAGGAAGTTGTATACTCTATATTATCTACCATAATTTTTATGGTGGATATCAACCCTACTTTAAAACCTGCTTTTTTGAAAAGTTGATACAAAAGACTACTGACCGTAGTTTTACCATTCGTACCCGTTACTGCAACCAATTTTAAATTCTTGGAAGGATTATCATAATAATTAGATGCCATTATAGCCAATGCACGAGTGCCATTATCTACCTCTACATAAGTAACGCCATTGACCATATTCTTGGGAAGCCTTTCACAAATAATTGCCTTTGCCCCAGAATCAACAGTTTTTTCAATATAGGTATGTCCGTCTGTGATAGTTCCTTTTATAGCTACAAAGACATCATCCACTTCTACTTTTCTAGAATCAAAGCAAATGGCATTTACCATGGTATTTGTAGTTCCGCTTACGGCGGAAAGACTGACTCCATATAATATGTCTTTAAGCAACATCATGACAGTATCAATATGATTTTTTGAACTTTATTTAAATTTGTTCCCTGTGAAACAGACTGTTTTTTTACCTTTCCATTTCCACTTACCTCTACTTGCAATCCTAAGTTTTCAAGAATGGGTACAGCATCCATGCCACTCATCCCCATTACATTGGGCATTCTACTATACTTTTTTTGAGCTTCAGCATAGTAGTCCTGATATTTTAAATCCAAAATATTATTTTCAGGTTTCAAGGTTTCCACTTCATCTGTTTTGGGAGAAGTGGTATAAATTTTCTGTGCTATGGATTTAAATACTGGACCTGATACATCCGCACCATAATACCCTACACTTTTATCAGGTTCATGAATCACTACAATGCATGAATATTTTGGGTCATCTGCTGGAAAATAGCCTGCAAAAGTTGAAATGTATTTTAATACATCTGGGTCTTTAGAAACATAATTTTTTTGAGTAGTTCCAGTTTTTCCCGCCATGGAAAAATTTTCATTATACAATCCATGACCTGTACCGTGTTTCTTTTCCACCACATTTTTCAACAACTGCTTTACTTTGTCAGCTGTTTCTTTTGAGCAAATTGATGGGTTTATGACTTCCTTATCAAATTGAAGTATGGTTTTGTTCCATTCCTTTACCTCTTTAATTAATCTTGGTCGTAACATTTCGCCATCATTAGCTATAGCATTGTAAAAAGCAAGTGTCTGTAAAGGCGTTAACGATACTTCATACCCATGGGACATCCAAGCCAAAGAAACACCGGACCATCCTTTATCACCAGGGTAGCGAATTACAGGCTTCCCTTCTCCTTTAATGGGCAATTCCAATTCTTTATGAAGCCCCATACTCATTAAACGATTCACATATTTCTCTGGATTCTCCTTATAGTTGTTATGAATCATTTTGGCAAAAGCCGTGTTGGAAGAAACCTCAAAAGCTTTTGCTATGGAAATTTTTCCATAGCCTCCGTATTTAGTATCTCTTACCGTTCTATCATAAACTTTCCATCTCCCCTTTTCAGTATCAATTACAGTATTGGTATCCACTACTTTGTCTTCCAAAGCAGCAACTAAAGACATCAATTTAAAAGTTGAGCCTGGCTCATGGGATTCTCCAATGGCATAGTTTAATTTTTCATAATATTTACCGTCTGATGTTCTTCCCAAATTTGAGATTGCCTTTATTTCTCCTGTTTTGGTTTCCATCACAATTACACAACCATGGTCTGCCTTGTATTTTTCCAATTGCCCCAACAAAGCATGATGGGCAATATCTTGTATGTTAATATTGATAGTGGAAACAACATCATAACCATCTTTAGGCTCAACAATATTGTCCATGCCAATAGGTTTCCATTGCCCTTTTGCTATTTTTTGCTTTAAACGTTTTCCTTCAGTACCTCTTAAGTATTGACCAAAAGCGCCTTCTAGTCCAACTCTGGTATAGTACCCATTCTCATCCACCCTTTCATATCCTACACTGCGCTCGGCAATTTTCCCCAAAGGATGTTCACGGACTATTTTTTGTTCTGCAATAAAACCGCCTCTATTAGGACCCTTCCTAAAAAGCGGAAATGATTTTACCCTTATATAATCAGAATAATCTAAGTTTCTAACCACCAATGCATACCTATTCTTATTGACCTTTGCTTTTCTAAGTACTTTTTCATAATGTGATGAAGGCTTGTTAAATAACTTGGAAAGCTCATCAGACAATGCTTTGATATTTTCTTCAAAAACATCATCCTTAACGGTTTCGGCATCAAAACGGATGGTATATCTAGACACGGAAGTTGCCAATAAACTACCATCATCAGAATACAGATTACCTCTACTGGGCTCAATAGTGAACATTTTCTCGGTACGCTGTAAGGCCAGTGCCCTGTATTTGTCTCCATGTACTATTTGTATGCTCACCATTTTAACAACAACAGCAATTGCAAAGACAAAAAGGAAACCTGCCACTACATACAATCGGGTCAATATGTTCTTTTCAGTTACGGCCACTATTTTGATGATTTAACTTTAATTTTTTTAGGTGGTGTTTCAGATGGGAATAAGCCTTCTCCTTCTAGTACTTGTGTTATTTTGGACTCTAATTTTAATCGCTGCACATCTCCGCGCATATCAACAAACTCACTTCGCAATTCTTTTACCTCTTCGTTCAATGCAGCTATATGGTGTACTTTTCGGTCAGCACTATGAGAGCTTGCAATCATAACCGTTGCTAAAAAAGAAGCGAAAATGATGAACAACCAGTTTTTTGGTGCATCTCCGCTTACCAAAAATTTCCCTTTTAATATGTCCAGTATTCCTTTTCTCATATCCTTATCTTATTTTGCTGACCCTATCTAAACCAAGGTTTACATCAACTCCCTTTCGACTGCGCTCATGATGACATTTACGACTATACTCTTTCTGCTATTCTAAGTTTGGCACTACGTGCCCTATTGTTTTCTTTTACTTCTTCTTTTGATGGAACAATCAACCTGCCTACTTTTTTAAAAGGAACATCTATATTCCCATAAAAATCTTTTTCAGCCTCACCCTCAAATTGCCCTTCGCGAACAAACCTCTTTACCAATCTATCTTCTAAAGAGTGATAACTTAAAATGCTTATTCTCCCTCCTTTATCCAACAGGCTGGATGTTTGCATTAAAAACTCTTTGATCACCTGTATTTCTTGGTTCACCTCAATACGAATGGCTTGGTATATTTGTGCCAAAATTTTATGTTCCTTGAAATTGGGCAAAAACGACTGCAACACTTTCTTTAATTCTTCCGTGGTTTTTATTTGTGACTCTTCCCTATATGCTACAATAGTTTTTGATAATGCATTGGCATTTCTTAAATCCCCATACTCAAAAAAAACTTTTCTTAAATCATCATAAGAATAATTATTAACCACTTCATAGGCAGATGTACTGTTCTTTTTGCTCATCCGCATATCCAAATCAGCATCAAAACGGGTAGAAAATCCACGCTCTGCTTTATCAAATTGATGGGATGAAACTCCAAAATCTGCCAAGATTCCATCTACTTTCCGAATGCCATAGAACTTTAAAAATTGGGTGATATACCTGAAATTTTCATTGACCAACGTAAACCTTTCATCATCCAATGCATTTTTCAATGCATCTTCATCCTGATCAAATGCAAGTAATTTTCCATCTTCTCCCAATCTTTTCAATATTTCTTTGGAATGCCCGCCTCCGCCAAAGGTCACATCTACATACACTCCGTCTTTTTTTATATCAAGACCATCAACAGTCTCTTTGAGCAATACAGGGTTATGATAACTCATTCTCGTTGGGTTTCTTTCCTCCCATTGCTTCTTCTACCATTTTTGCAACTTCTTCGTCTGACACATCAATTGCCTTTTCATAGCTATCCTTATCCCAAACTTCAATAAAACCAGCAGAGCAGGTCAAAACTACTTCTTTGCTTATCCCTGCATACTCCACTAAGTTTTTCGGGATCTGTAACCTTCCAGTTCCATCTATTTCTACGGGCGTTAACCCTGCTGTATAAATCCTAAAAAAGGTGTTGTTCGTCTTTTCAAAACTGTTCTGCGCCCTAAGTTGCTTACTTATATCGTTCCAATACTCCATAGGATGTAATTCCAAACAATGTTGAAACATAGATCGTTTAAGCACAAACCCATTATTAAGCACTGGTGCCAACTGCTTTTTTAGCAAAGTTGGAAGCATTACCCTACCTTTGGCATCGGCTTTACAATTGAATTGTCCTAAGAGATTTATCACAGAAAATAATTAGCTTTAGCTTTAATAACTCAAATATATAGAATTTATTACCACATTTTTCCACTTTACTCCAAAATTTACCACTTTGTTGATAAATTTTTCCACTTTGCTCTATAAAATATTCACCTAACATGAAAAAAACTCCCGTTTTTTAAATTTTAAATTATTTCAACAGGCAAGACAAATGCATGGTATTATATGGAAATGTATATATTTGCTTCAACTGACTAGAACTGATGTCTTAATGGAGGAAAAAATTATTACAGATGGAAAATACCGATATATAGAAGTAGGAGAAGGAACCCCTATTATTATATTACATGGTTTGATGGGGGGATTGAGTAATTTTCATGGAGTCACAGAATATTTCCCAAAGAAAGGCTACAAGGTTCTGATTCCAGAACTACCAATTTATAGTATGCCTTTGCTAAAAACCAATGTAAAGTACTTTGCCAAATATTTAGAGCAGTTTATTGAACATAAAGGACTTAAAGATGTAATTCTTCTAGGAAACTCACTAGGTGGGCATATAGGTCTGTTACACACTAAGTTATATCCAGAAATGGTAAAAGCATTGGTCATTACAGGAAGTTCTGGACTTTATGAAAACGCCATGGGTGGTGGGTATCCCAAACGAGGAGATTATGAGTTCATTAAAAAGAAAGCCCAAGATGTCTTTTATGACCCAGCAGTTGCAACCAAGGAAATAGTTGATGAAGTTTTTGCTACTGTAAACGATAGAATGAAACTTGTAAAAACCTTATCCATTGCAAAAAGTGCCATAAGACACAATATGTCCAAGGATTTACCACATATGCATACTCCTATTTGTATTATTTGGGGAGAAAATGATTCTGTAACCCCACCAAATGTAGCTGTAGAATTTCATGAACTGTTACCAGACTCTGATTTATTTTGGATTGAAAAATGTGGACATGCACCTATGATGGAACATCCTGATGAATTCAATGAAGTATTTAATGCTTGGTTAACCAAACGCAATTTCTAAATAACAAACATTCTGATGAAAATAAAGTCTTCTGACTTTGTAATGAGCAACTCTAGCGTGGCAAAATGCCCCAATGAACCTATACCAGAATATGCGTTTATAGGTAGGTCCAATGTAGGGAAGTCTTCATTGATCAATATGCTTACACAAAGAAAAGGTTTAGCTAAAATTTCTGGCAGGCCTGGAAAAACACAACTCATCAACCATTTTAAGATTAATGACAATTGGTTTTTAGTAGATTTACCTGGTTATGGTTATGCACGCGTTTCCAAAAAAGACAAAAAAACCTTCCAAAAATACATTACAGATTATTTTTTATTGCGCAAACAACTGGTATGTGCTTTTGTTTTAATCGATATAAGACATGAACCACAAAAAGTGGATTTAGATTTCATGGAGTGGATGGGCGAAAACCAAATACCTTTCTCCATTATATTCACTAAAGCTGACAAATTAAAACCTAAGGCAATTGAACAGCACGTGCAAAAATACATTGAGCAATTGTTAAATGGAATATGGGAAGAAGCACCCAATTACTTCATCACTTCCTCTTCCAAAAATATAGGTAGGGACACCGTTTTAGACTATATTGATACTATTAATACTGATTTCTTTAACGAAAAGAGAGCTGATTTTCTTTAATCCTTAAAAAATTTCTTTTTTCGTGCCTCTATAAGCTCAATGAATTCTTCAGAAGTTTCTACAACATCCATTATCTCTGTATGGATAAAAACCTCCATATAATTGTTTTTCACAGCCAGTACTATAGGGTAGGTGTAGGTATCTCCTTCTTTAGAATCGTATTTTTTTACAAATTCATTTTTATGTAAAAACTCCATTTCAATGGCATTTGGATCATGAACTTTTGAAAGTTTCTTGTTCTTCTTGCGATATTTACGCCAAACACTATCTTCTCTAATAGAGCCATAGGTAATATCACAAAGATTACATGCATACGTATCTGGACTTATAATTTTATGGGCACTATCTAAAATTGCATTGTGTATTCCAGAATTGGCATTGTAAACGAATATAAGTTTGTTCTCAGCCATAAACTACTTCTTCAGTTCTAACTTCTCAGCAAAATAATCACAAAAATCTTTCATTGTAGCTGTCATTTTTTCATCCTGCGTGGCTTTCATAAAAGTATCAGATAAAGAAACCAATGTTTGGTGAAAGAAAACTTTCATTTCATCAACGGGCATATCCTTGGTCCATAAATCAATTTTTAAAGATTCTTGTTTTTTACTATCCCAAACAGACAGCAACATTGCTTTTGCCTCTTCATTGGCTATTCCGCCATCCTGAGCAGACCATGTTATTTTTTCAGGAACTTGATTTTCATCTAATCCTACACGTAATGTAATCTCTGATGTATGTAATTTTACCATTTATTTTGCTGGTTTGTAATTTGCTTTCTTAAAGACTTCTTCCGCAGGTAAATTTAACAGTTGTTGTAGTGTAATGTCATTGTTATCTATAAACGCCCTCACTATTTGCCATCCCATATAACGACCTATCCTGCCTGGTGACTCATTGTCTATCAATTCTAATTGAAACTTAGAAAATGGAGCTGGGTCCAAGAACCTTGGACCTAACTTATTGTCCGTACTGTACAATAGTTCTTTTTCAATAAAATACCGCCACATTTGCTCTTCATTGTCTTTTGCCCAATCCATTTGTTCTTGTGTGTATCCAATTTTTTGAGCATCAGTTTTAAAAGGAATCAACTTGTCTTTTACATACAGTTCCTTACCATAATAAATCAATTGTGACAAAAAGGAGCGATCTCTTGGCCGTGAAACCACTTTTTTAGCAAAAGCACTAGCCACATCACTGGCCATATATTCTTTATCTAACCCATCAGCTATATATCGCTGAATTCTCGCATAAAATTTATGGGAACTTCCTAAATAATTATCCAGCCCTATAAGTAACAATGTATCAGCCAATATTACCCTATTATTATATTCCACATCAGAAATTACTGTAATTACTTTAGGTGTTTTATACTTGGGGAAATAATAGGTTATATGTTTAAAAAGAAGTTCTAAATCTGCCGTTTCATTTTCGAAATTCCCAAAAGTAGCGTCGACTTCACTCAGCAACTCTAACTGTAAGGTATCTTTCATCTTAGCTACCCATATACTATCTGGATATTGTTCTGGAAATAGATAAGGATATTTCTTTTTTAATGTTGGAAGTTGTGATGGTGTTATTTCAGCAAACTCGCGGTCAAAACGATTCACCTGAAGATCCAAATCAATTTCGGCTATTTCTTGAGAAACTTTATCGTCATCTCCGCAGCTGATTAAAACAATAAATAATATAAAAACTATAAAATTAGCTTTCCCCATAAGAAGTAATTGATTGTAAGTTTTATTTTTAGTTTGTTACGCTCTATTTTTACAAAGCAAAGTTAATTGTTTTCACTCTAAAAAATACTACCATGCAAACTGAAAAAGTAATAGACCATATTGTAACGTGGTTAAAAGACTATGCAACCAATGCAAATATAAAAGGTTTTGTAATTGGGGTTTCTGGAGGAATAGACTCTGCTGTAACCTCAACACTTTGTGCAAAAACAGGTTTGGACCTATTAATTTTGGAAATGCCAATACACCAAGCTGAAAGCCAAGTAAACCGTGCTTCTGCGCACATAGATTGGCTTATGGGCAATTTTAACAATGTTAACCGTCAACAAGTAGATCTTACACCCGTTTTTGACAGTTTAGTAAATGCTCTACCTAAAGTGGACAATGAGGAAGAGCGTTTTATGTCGCTTGCAAACACAAGAGCAAGATTACGCATGACCAGTCTATATTATTTTGCAGCGTTAAAAGGATGTTTAGTGGCCGGTACAGGAAACAAAGTAGAAGATTTTGGTGTTGGTTTTTACACTAAATATGGCGATGGCGGTGTAGACATAAGCCCAATTGCAGATTTAATGAAGTCTGAAGTATATGACATTGCCAAATATCTTGGTGTTAATGAAGATATTATTAAGGCAGCCCCTACTGATGGCCTTTGGGGCGATGATAGAACAGATGAAGATCAAATAGGCGCTTCATACCCAGAACTGGAATGGGCAATGGAGATGGATGCCGCTAAAAAGTCTTCTGACGATTTTACTGGGAGAAAAAAGAAGGTTTTTCTTATATATAAAAAGTTGAATTCTTCAAATAGACATAAAATGATTCCTATACCAGTTTGTGAGGTGCCCACTAAGATAAAATAACCTCTTAGCTGATAATCATGTGATTAAATCGAAAAAAAGTGAAAATACCTCGTTTTTGACAAAAAAAAGCAACCTTTACTCTTTTAAAATAAGATTTTTAACCTTACATTGCGCGTCAGTATTTTTAGACGAACTTAACAAGTAAGTTAATATCTACTCAAACCAAGAAACAATGATAAAAGTATTGATTGCGGACAATCATCCTATTGTAAGAATAGGGGTTAAAGAAGTTCTAAGGTCTACTAAGGATTTTGAAGTCATCAATGATGTTTCTACTACTTCTGAATTATTTGAAGCATTAAAAACCAGTACTCCAGATGTAGTAATGTTAGAAATGGACATTCCTGAAATTAATGGTATTGCCGCGCTAAGAAAACTAAAACAAGAATACCCAAGCGTAAAAGTGCTTATATATAGTGGACAATCAGAAGATGTTTATGCCCTTAGCACTATTAGAGCTGGAGCTTATGGCTATCTTTCCAAAACAGCAGATTTGGATTATATTATTAGTGCTGTAAAGAAAGTTAGCAATGGCGATATGTTTATTACCAATGAGTTGGCACAACGTTTAGCTTTTGATGAAGGCACAAAAAAACCAAGAAGGTTCTTTAGAAAACTCTCAACTAGAGAAGTTGAAGTATTAAAAATGTTAGCTAGTGGAAAACGAAACAAAGAAGTTGCACAAGCTTTAAACCTTAATGAGAAAACAGTAAGCACCTACAAAGCACGTTTAATGCGTAAACTTAATGTAGATAACCTTGTAGATTTATTACAACAAGCAAAAGCTTTGGAATTGTATTAAACTAATAATACTATAACGATTGAGACAAACCCTCAGAATTTTATATCTGAGGGTTTTTTCTTTTCAAGATAGTCTTCTAATAAGCAAGTACTCTACCCAAACTCCTATATAAAAGCTCTCTTAACCTATTGTAATCATTCACTTCAGTTAAAACATCATCATTATTCTCATTTTCTTGTACTTTATCAATTAAAGAACTTACTAGCTTGTTGATTAAAAAACACCTTAATGTTAAAATGGTTTGATTAACTAATTGAACTATTTTTTCTTTCTTTTCTGGCGGAAATATATTTTTCCGATGCCAATCATCCATTGAATACTTATCGTCTTCCATTAATATGGATGATATTTCAGCTCCAGTTTCTTGGTCTAACGTAGAAATAAATATACTTACTGAAAAATCTTCATTCTTATTAAGCTCTTCTATTAATTTATAATAAACATTTCTGAATTTTTCATCAGCAAATTCAACCTCATCCTCTTGAAGGCTTAAATATATCTTTTCATATACCTTTGCCTTTATATTGTCCTTTTCTAAAACTAGCTCTCCACTATCATTTTCTTTTTGAATTAAATCTTCAAAATCCTGTTCTATATCACCATATAACAACAACAACTCTATTATTTTCCGCTCTAACTCATATTGAACATCAACCTTTTCTACATTTTGTTGATTCTTGACTACTTCAAAAGCCTTTTGTTTCTGTCTAACTTTTTTTGAAGCATCAGAAATTTCTTTTTTTCCAATCTGTGCGAGGGTGTTGAACAAAACATCCTCAGAAACATTCATTAATCTTGCACATTCCTGAATGTATATTTCTTTTTTTATAGGGTCAGGAATTTTAGAAATACTGTTTACAATATCTCTAACTGTTTCAGCTTTCTTTATTGGATCATTATTGGACTCTTTAACTAATAATGAGGTTTTAAACTGAATAAAATCTTGTGAATTTTCTTGTAGATAGAGCACAACATCATCATACTCATTATTTTTTGCAAAACTATCTGGATCTTCTCCTTCTGGAAAGGTACAGACCTTAACGTTCATGCCCTGTTCCAAAATTAAATCTATCCCTCGTAGCGAAGCTCTTAACCCAGCTGCATCACCATCAAACAGAACAGTAATATTTTTAGTCAACCTATTGACCAATCTAATTTGATCAGGTGTCAAGGCCGTTCCACTGGATGCCACTACGTTTTGAATTCCTCTTTGGTAAAACTGAATTACATCCGTATATCCCTCAACCAAATAACAATTATCCTCTTTTGCTATGGCCTGCTTGGCATAATTAATACCGTAGAGCACTTTACTTTTATGGTAAATATCACTCTCTGGAGAATTTAAATATTTTGCAGCCTTTTTATCATTGGTCAAAATTCGACCTCCAAAACCCAATACCCTACCACTCATGGAATGGATGGGAAACATAACGCGACCTTTAAAACGGTCAAATTTCTTAGAAACACCTTCCCCCCCTTTTACAATGGTAAGTCCAGTTTTTTGTAAAAATTCCAATTGAAATGCTTTCTCTAAAGCAGTACTTGTAAAAGCTTCCCATTGATCTAAACTATAACCGAGCTTAAATCTTTTAATGGTTTCATCTGTAAATCCACGTTCCTTAAAATAGCTTAACCCAATAGCCTTTCCAAGTTCTGATTCCCAAAGGTTTTTCGCAAAATACTCTTGAGCATATTCTGACACCAAATACATGCTCTCTCGTTCATTGGCCTGCTCCTTCTGCTCATCGCTCTGTTCTGTTTCCTCTACTTCTATATTGTACTTTTTAGCTAAGTATTTAATAGCCTCTGGATATGTGAAATGTTCATGTTCCATTAAAAAAGCCACCACATTACCGCCTTTGCCACTACTAAAATCTTTCCAAATTTGTTTTACTGGAGACACCATAAAGCTAGGTGAGCGTTCATCTGTAAACGGACTTAATCCTTTAAAGTTGGATCCTGCTTTTTTTAACTGCACAAAATCCCCGATAACCTCCTCTAAGCGAGCGGTTTCATATACTTGGTCTATGGTAGATTTTGAAATCAAGGTCAACTATTTTGTAGCAGATAAATGTAACAAAAATACTTACGCTTAAAAAGGGAATATTATGTAGATTGATGTCTAATTTAAATTTAAGATGATTTTATTTTTTGGCACTCGCACTGGCAAGACAAAAATTACACTAATAAAAAATACCATCTGTCCACATTGTGAACAGACAAGTCCAGTTTACATTTCAGACTACTAAACACTAAAATGTTACACAGAATCCTTTATTTACAAATCAAACCTTAGACCCAAGGAGATATTATGTTGTTCTATAGCTGCATCTTTAAATAAAGGGTTTAAATCATATTTTACATATAACAGCACCCCATCAAAACCAATATAACCACTTATGCCATAAACAAAATCTGTTGTGTTATACCCTCTTTTCAGTTTATCCTTTACATTCTCACCGGCTCTATTATATTTTAGTTTTTGGCTTGTTCCAAGATTAAAACCACCATATCCTCCAACACCTATTCTAAACTGATTTTGTAACGAATACCTAAAACTATTTTCTTTCTCTCGTCTTTTAGATGGTCCAAATTCTAAGTGTACAGGAAACACCAAATTGTCCATTCGTAATTTTGATTTCTTTAAACTATATTCAAATTCAGCCAATTCTGCCTGCCCATCATTGATAGCAAAATATTGATTTCCTTTAGGTTTTAAGCCATTGTACTGAAAAGAGAAACCATAATTTAGTCTTAAAAAATTGGAATTCTTAAACACTCTGGTTCTCCACTGCCACCCCATTTCAAAAAAACGGCTTCCACCTACTTTATAGGGTGAATCTTCTAAAGACTGTCCATCTATCAATGTATTGTTCAAACCAATTGCCATTACAAAATCCGAATACGTTCTGCGGTCATACTTAATTTCTCTTTTCCGTTTCTTAGAAGTAAAAGAAAAAGCTGGTTTCCCATTTATATCAACACCAAATCTAATTTTGTCACCATGGATTGTATCGGCTTCAATAAGAATCAATGTTTTTCCGTCATTTCTCTCCAAAAGAGAAGTTTTATTTTCTAGAATAGCAATTCTATTCTCTATGTTCAATGCCCTTTTTTTAGCTGCTGCTTCTTTTAAAATTATTGCCTCTTCTTTGCTTATATCGTTATTGTCCAATCTCCTATTTATACTCTCAATTTCTATTTTTAAAGCTTCTTTTTCTTGAAATGTAATTTGGCTTTTTCGCTCTTTTAACACCTCATAGGAAGTATCTTGAGCACATACTTGTTGTGCAAATAATGAAAATAACAACACTAATAAAACGAATATATTTAACGTTCTCATACTAATTTGATTTAAAGCTCCCTCCTAACCTCCCAAAAACAGGGAGGAAAGTCTGGAAACTGCTTGGTTAATGATTGATGAATAAACTAATTATTACGGTCTGCAACTGCTGTTCTTACTTTTATAAACCCACTCTTTAAAGACTCAAAAATTTGGTCTCGGAAAGTTTGATCCAACTCACCTTCTACTTCTGTAAGTAATGCCATGGCATCCACTTTTTGGTTTTCCATGAATATTTTATTCGTAAGTATTTCTGTTTGAGCTTTTCTAAGCAAAGAATCAACTTCAATATCTGTCAACATAGCATTGTTTTTTTCCAACGAATTGACTTGCGCTATTACTTCGGCTATTTTAGAATCTATTATTTTTTCAGAACCTGTTAACTGAACTTTATTGTTATTAATAGAAGTGTTTATCTCTGTATTCATAGTAACAACTTCTTGTCCAATATCTATAAACACTATTTTTGCTTCCTTATTAACTTTCTCTTTAATTGGAACAACCTCTTCTACTATTACATAACTCTCTTCTTTTTCTTTAGCTGGTGTAACAATATCTATTTGCTTTTCTTCAACTTTAATATTCTTAGGAGTATCAACAATCTCAACGCCATTGTCCAATGTATTATTAGTATTAAAAAACAATACTGAAACTATTATAAAACCTATGAAACTAGCCGCTACTGCGTACCAAACAAAACCTTTTCTTTTATTGTTACTTGGTGTTTCCAGTCTACTGGAAATTTGCTCCCAAGCATTTCCTGAGGGCCTAATTTCTCTAGTGCTCAGCTTATCCCTTATTTCGTTTTCAAACTTAATGGGTGCCATAACTTAAAATCTTTTGTTCCTTTAATTTTTCTTGCAACATTCTTCTCGCTTTAAACAATTGGGATTTGGATGTGCCTTCAGATATTTGCAGCATTTTCGCTATCTCACTATGTTTATATCCTTCAACTGCATACATTACAAACACCATTTTGTATCCTTCTGGAAGCTCATCAATCAGCTTTTGAATATGCTCAACATCCATGTTGGATGAAATGGAAACATTCTCTTGAACTTCATTATCTAACAGCTCTTCATCAAAGACTACAAATTGTTTTTTTCGCAAAAAAGAGATGGATTCCCTTATCATAATCCTTCTTATCCAACCTTCAAAACTACCTTGGTGCTCAAATGTTTTTAAATGGCCAAAAACCTTCACAAAACCATTAATCATTACATCTTCAGCAAATTGCACGTCTTTAACATACTGCCTGCACACACTTAACATTTTAGGTGCATATTTTTTATAGATAAACTGCTGGGCCTCCCTATTGTTTGAGATTGCTTTGCTGATTAATCTTTTCTCGTTATTGTAAAATGAAATGATTTTCAAAACCTTACATATTGTCTTCTATAAAGATAGACGTATTGTGTACAAAAAACGTTGCCTAAGAAAGGAAGGTTTTTCATGTGGATTTGACAAGTAATTTATTATCAGTGCATTATGTAATTATTTTTTCCTATCCACAACGTAATTCACCATAAGTTTCAGTGAGTTCTTATAGTCAGATTCTGGATAAGCATCTAAAAGGATAAGTGCTTCTTCTTTAAAACTGTGCATTTTTTTCTCAGCGTATTCCAAACCACCCAGCTCTTTTACAAAAGCTATAACTTCTTTAACCCTTTTTTTTTCCTTATTATGATTTTTCACGGAATTAATCACCCACTTTTTTTCTTGCTTGGAACAATGGTTTAAAACATGAATCAAGGGTAAAGTCATTTTTTGTTCCCTAATATCTATGCCAATGGGCTTCCCTATTTCATCCTCACCGTAATCAAACAAATCATCTTTTATTTGAAATGCCATTCCAATAAGCTCACCAAATTTTCTAAACGTTTCTACGTCTGGAGATTCTGGCCTTACAGAACAAGCACCAAGACTACAACAAGCGGCAATCAAAGTAGCTGTTTTTTGCCTGATGATCTCATAATATACATCCTCTGTAATATCCAATCGTCTGGCTTTTTCAATTTGCACCAATTCTCCTTCAACTATCTCTCGCATGGCGGTAGATATGATTTTTAGCAAATCAAAATCATCGTTCTCTACTGACAATAACATTCCTTTGCTCAATAAAAAATCACCTACTAAGACTGCTATTTTATTTTTCCATAGGGCATTTACTGAAAAGAAACCTCTTCGTTTATTGCTTTCATCCACCACATCATCATGTACAAGAGAGGCGGTGTGTATTAATTCTATGACTGAAGCACCCCTATAGGTGCGTTCATTTACTTCTCCGTTCAATAGTTTGGCCGTTAGAAAAACAAACATAGGTCGCATTTGTTTTCCTTTCCTATTTACTATATAATAGGTAATCCTATTTAACAAGGCTACTTTTGAGGACATGGACTTATGAAACTTTTTTTCAAAAAGCTCCATCTCTTCCCTTATAGGTTCCTTTATTTGAGATACAATTTTCACTGGCAATCACCTTTCATTTGAGAAAAGTATTAGTTTAGTCGGATAAAAGTAATTAAAATAAAAAGCTTTGGGGTAACTATTAGCCAAGGCTCCGTTAAAATCTATTAAAGAAGAAATAGATTATGACTTATTCGCCAATTGTCCGCAAGCGGCATCTATATCCTTTCCTCTAGAACGACGGACTGTTACTGTAATACCATTGGCTTCCAATATGTTTACATACATTTCAACAGCTGTATTAGATGCTTGTTGAAATTCCCCACCATCAATTGGGTTATATTCTATTAAATTTACTTTTGAGGGAGCAAAGCGGCAAAAATCTACCAAAGCGTCCACGTCTTTCTTTGAATCATTGATACCTTCCCAAATTACATACTCATATGTAATTCGGCTTTTGGTCTGCTGGTACCAATATTGAAGTGCTTCTCGTAGATCTTTCAGGGTAAAAGTGGCATTAAAGGGCATTATGGAAGTCCTGATTTCATCAATAGCGGAATGAAGTGAAACTGCCAATTTAAATTTAACCTTTTCATCGGCCATTTTCCTAATCATCTTGGGAACACCAGAGGTAGAAACTGTAATACGCTTAGAGGACACCCCCAAACCTTCTGGTGAGGTTATCTTGTCTATTGCCTTAAGTACATTGTTATAGTTCATCAAAGGCTCACCCATGCCCATAAAAACAATATTGCTCAATGGCCTGTTATGATACAGTTTACTTTGATTATCTATGGCAACAACTTGATCATAAATTTCATCTGGGTTTAAATTTCGCATTCGCTTTAACCGTGACGTAGCACAGAATTTACAATCCAAGCTACACCCTACCTGACTTGACACGCAAGCTGTTGTTCTTTTACTTGTAGGTATTAAAACAGATTCCACAATTAAACCATCATGCAGGCGTATGGCATTTTTAATAGTACCATCCTTGCTACGTTGCATTGTATCTACCTCAATGTGGTTGATTACAAAATTAGTATCAAGTAATTCCCTTGTTTCTTTGGATATATTGGTCATTCCATCAAAAGAATGGGCAGATTTCTGCCACAACCATTCATACACTTGGTTGCCCCTAAAGGCCTTATCCCCTTTTTCTCTAAAAAAAGTTCTAAGCTGTTCTTTGGTCAAAGACCTAATATCTTTTTTATGTTCAGTTTTCACCCTACTATAGATAGAGAATCAAAAAAAATCCTACTTATTTCAATTTAATTTGATAAAGCAGGACTTTTAAGTTTATATAGATTCCCGCTTTCACGGGAATAACAATTACAGTTATAAAATTAACATGGCATCCCCGTAAGAATAGAACTTATATTGTTCCATAATAGCTTCTTTATATGCCTTTTTCATAAAATCATGCCCCATAAAGGCAGAGACCATCATCATAAGTGTTGATTTTGGCAAATGAAAATTGGTTACCATACAAGTAGCAATACTAAATTCATGTGGAGGGAAAACAAATTTATTGGTCCAGCCATCAAACGTATTTAATGTACCTGCTGAAGATACTGCACTTTCTAAAGCTCTCATTGCCGTGGTACCCACTGCACAGACTCTTTTCTTTCTTGTTTTGGCCGAGTTAACAATATCTGTTGCCTTTTCATCTATAATCAATTCTTCGCTATCCATTTTATGCTTGGACAAATCCTCTACCTCAACAGGGTTAAATGTTCCCAAACCAACATGTAGGGTCACCTCAGCAAAATCAATTCCTTTAATTTCTAAACGTTTTAACAGATGTTTAGAAAAATGCAGTCCAGCGGTAGGAGCGGCAACAGCACCTTCATGTTTTGCATAAATGGTCTGGTACCTTTCTTCATCTTCAGGCTCTACATCTCTTTTAATATATTTAGGAAGTGGCGTTTCTCCCAACTCTTTTAATTTTCTTCTAAAATCTATATAAGAGCCGTCATATAAAAAACGAAGTGTTCTTCCTCTAGATGTGGTATTATCTATAACCTCTGCCACTAAAGTGTTATCATCACCAAAATACAGTTTGTTCCCTATTCGTATTTTACGTGCTGGATCCACTAAAACATCCCATAGTCTTTGCTCTTCATTTAATTCTCTTAACAAAAAAACTTCTATTCTGGCTCCAGTTTTTTCTTTGTTCCCAAATAATCTTGCAGGAAATACCTTTGTGTTATTTAACACCATAACATCTCCTTCATCAAAATAATTGATAAGGTCCTTGAACATTTTGTGCTCTATTTTTCCCGTTTCCCTATGCACAACCATTAACTTGGACTCATCTCTATGCTCTGCAGGATATTCTGCCAATAAGTTATCTGGAAGCTCAAAACCAAAATTTGATAATTTCATATGCTATTTTATTATTTTCCTCTATTTATAAAACTTCTATCACAAAAAAAATTACAACTTAATAATCAATCAAATACATATATATCAAATGTTTTTAATCAACGTTTTTGCGGCTGCAAATATACAATCCCAACATAGGGGTTGTCAAGTAAATCCGCAATTAATTGGGAATTAAAGTTTTTCAAAATTTATTTGAAGCTTTTCCATGTCCTTCCAAAAATCAGGGTATGATTTAGAGACTACGCCCGCATCGTTTATTATTATTGATGTTTTTAATGCTAACGGAGCGAATGCCATGGCCATTCTATGGTCATTATATGTATCTATGCCTATGTTTTCTTTAATTACCGTAGAAGGTTCTAAAGTCAATGTTTTATCAGTCACCGTAATAGCAGCGCCCAGCTTTGAAAGTTCTGCATCCAAGGCCTCTAACCTATCTGTTTCTTTGATTTTTAATGTATGGAGCCCTGTAAGATAACACCCAACACCTAACCCAAAGCATGTAACAGCTATTGTTTGTGCTATATCAGGGGCATTTGCCAAATCAAATTCAATTTTATTTTCAACAATATCTGAGTTTCTTTTCAGTACTATCTTATTTTCTAAAAACTCAGTTTCCACACCAAAAGACGTGTATAATTCTGAAAGAACACTATCTCCTTGCAAGCTATTCTTTTTATATGCTGATAATGTAATTTCTGTTCCTTCTTCACAAAGTGCTACAATACTATAGAAATATGAAGCAGCACTCCAATCTGATTCCACAACCAGTTCATTATTCTTTACTGAAGTCTTTGGCAAAACTTTTATGGTATTCCCTTTAAATGAACTTTGCACACCAATTTGCTCCAACAGCCCCAGTGTCATTTTAATATAGGGAACAGACGTAATCTTGCCTAATAATTCCAGCTCCAGTCCATTTTCTAAATTTGGGGCTATCAATAATAAAGCAGAAATATATTGACTACTAATATTGGCCGGTAAACTTGCCTTGGTTTCTTTTAGGGTTTTTCCTTTGATGTGTATAGGTGGGTATCCCTCTTCTTTTACATAATCAATATCGGCTCCTAAACTTTTAAGTGCTTCTACCAACACTTTAATTGGGCGTTCCGTCATCCTTTTAGAACCTGTTAAAATCACTTCTTTTCCTTCTTGGGAAGCAAAATAGGCAGTTAAGAAACGCATTGCTGTACCTGCATGATGAATATCTACTTCTCCATTCTTTATTGCTAGACCTTTTTGCATTACATCTGCGTCATCAGAATTGGACAGGTTGCTTATTTTAATATTGGGAAATAGTGCTTGTAACAGCAAAAGTCTATTGGACTCACTTTTAGAACCCGTTATTTGAATATTAGAATGTATTAAATTGTTTGATGGGCCAGATAAAAGTAGTTTCAAAATTTGAGCGATTTTTATGTGTTAAAAATGGAGCACAAATATACCATTACTATTTAAGTTTTTTGTTGTTTTGATGCCTATCGTGGTCACGCTTGGTTTTTACCTCCAACTTCTTATCAAAAGCTTCTTGTAAGTTTATTCCTGTTTGGTTGGCCAAACATAGGACCACAAAAAGAACATCGGCCAGTTCTTCCCCAAGATCTTTGTTCTTGTCAGACTCTTTTTCGCTTTGTTCCCCATATCTACGGGCAATGATTCTAGCTACTTCACCTACCTCTTCTGTTAATTGGGCCATATTGGTCAGCTCGTTAAAATAACGAACTCCATGGTTCTTAATCCAATCATCAACAACTTCTTGAGCGTTTTGTATGTTCATCTACTATATTTTAGACAAAACTACTTTTTCTGATTCTTTTGCTACCATTTGTGCATAATATTCTTTTAATGCATCATAATACAAGGCACGGACCATAGCCGTCTTAGCTCTGAAGAGACCAACAGTTGTAGTAATTGACCACCTTTTTTTTGATATATTATATTTAAACACTCCTAACAAGGGTAAGAAAAACTAGGGTAAGCCTTCGCATTTTTAATTTGGTTTGGTTTCTTTAAACGTAAAAGACCTTTTACTTCTTACAATCTAAGTAAAAAACTCGATAAACAGTAATTATTCCTTGTTCTTGGTATCAATAATAATAGTCACAGGTCCATCATTCAATAATTCTACTTTCATGTCCGCCCCAAAAATACCAGCGCCTACTTTTTTACCTAAATCAGTTTCTATTTGTTGAATAAACTCTTCATACAAGGGTATAGCAATATCTGGATTGGATGCCTTAATATATGAAGGCCTGTTTCCTTTTTTAGTCAATGCATGCAATGTAAATTGACTTACAACAATGGCATTTCCATCAATAGCTACTATTGAATTGTTCATCACCCCGTTTTCATCATTAAAAATCCTAAGGTTTGTTATTTTTTTTGACAGCCATAGAATATCATCCTTACCATCTGCATCTTCAATTCCAAGCAGAATCAACAGTCCATTTCCAATTTTGGAAATTTCTTTGCCATCAACCGTAACACTAGCTTTTAATACTCTCTGTATAACCGCCTTCATCTATTTCTCTCCGTAAATATCAACTCTATAATTATCATCTTCTCCCTTCACCATCTGTACATAGCTTTTATATCTACTCCATGCCACTTCATCATTTTCCAATGCCTCTTTTACGGCGCACTTGGGCTCATCTATGTGTAAACAGTTATTAAACTTACAATTACCTTTTAGCTTAAAGAACTCTGGAAAATAATCTCCAATCTCATCTTTGTCCATATCCACAATCCCAAATCCTTTTATTCCAGGAGTGTCTATTATTTGTGCGCCCATCTCTAAATCATGCATTTCGGCAAAAGTGGTCGTATGTTGTCCCTGAAGGTGCTGTTGGGATATTTCTTTGGTTTTTATATGTAGATTGTGTTCTATACTATTGACCAATGTAGATTTTCCGGCTCCAGAATGACCAGAGAACATACTAGTTTTTCCCAACATAAATTCCTTGACCTTATCAATATTTTTACCTGTTTTTGCAGATATTCCTATACAAGTATACCCTATTTTCCTATATAAAGTAGCTAGATATTTTATTTCACCCAATTCATCTTCATTATAAGTATCTATCTTATTAAAGAGTAAAATAGCGGGAATATCATAAGCTTCGGCAGTAACCAAAAAACGATCTATAAAACTGGTATATGTTGTTGGGTTATTAAGCGTTACCAATAAGAAAACCTGATCTAAATTTGCAGCAATAATATGGGTCTGTTTGGAGAGGTTTACAGATTTTCTAATAATGTAGTTCTTACGCTTTTTAATCTCACTGATTACCCCAACGGTATCATCTCCAGCTTTCTCAATTTGAAAAACAACAAAATCCCCAACTGCAATTGGATTAGTACTTTTTATACCTTTAATTCTGAATTTTCCCTTTATTCTGCATTCATAAAAACTACCATCACTCGTTTTTACAGTGTACCAGCTCCCAGTAGATTTATAAACAATTCCTTTCATTAACAGGCTTCTATGATTTAATACAAAGAAACAACAATCCTTTTATACTTTCTCAGCAATCTATTCGTTAATAGAACAATTATTAATCACTTTAACTAAAATAACATGAAAAAAATATTATTGATTGCATGTTTAGTAATCGCCACTACAATTGATGCCAACGCACAACAGTACAAAGTAATAACCAGTGTGGAATCCATTGTACCAAATGGACTTGGTAGGTCTAGAATCATCACTGCGTTAGAAGACAAAGACTATAAAGAATATACCAGTATACAAACTGAGGAGAACAAAACCCGAAATAAATCTAAAAGAGGGGATATTAGGGTAAAAAACTTTGAAGAAACTAAACTATTGAACTTCTATAACGTTGCTGGTATTCGTTTTCAGAATATTGCAGCCAATGATGCTTTGATCACTTCTAAAATAAATACAATGATTTCTGAAGGATGGGAATTGGCCTTTGTGACCAGTGCTGTAGAAAGTGAAGGTGGAAAAGGTGATGGAAAAGGTATTTTTATTACTAGATATTTTTTTAAGAAATAATTCTTTTCAATAAGAAGCTAAAAAAACCCGACTTGAAGTCGGGTTTTTTGTTTTAATGTTCCATATAAATTCTCCCTCCTGCCAAGGTACTTTTATTTACTATTTTGGGATTCCCGTACACATGGACATCTCCGCCAGCTTTAACGCTGATATCTATTTGATTTGTTGCATATACTTCAGCTTCACCTGCAGCTGTAATCCTAAGTTTTGTGTATTCTGTCCTAAGCTGTCTTCCCTCAAAAACTCCGCCTGTATTTAATCTTACCTGCTGTTCTGATGCCAATCCAGAAGCTTCCACTATACCGCCTGTAACCGCCCTTATATTTGCGTATTCCACATCTAGACCAGCAGTGATCTTAGCACCCTCTTGAACTCTTAGCTCAATAACATCTTGTTTCACCAACTCATTAAAAGTTATTCTTGCACCTTCATTCCCATCTATTACATCCAAATGCTCATAATACACTTCTACAAATGTATGTTCACCTTGGAATTTTCTATCAAACTGCATTCTAACTTTAAGCACACCATTTTTATTCACTACTTGAATATCATCCACATTCCAGCCTTTGATCAACACCTTATTTTCATCAGATTTAATCAAGTTTACCTCAATAAGATCAAATACTTTTATTTCATTAAAATCCCCTACATTTTTATCAATAATTCGTTGAGAAAAAACACTTAGGGAAAATATACATAAACAAATGGTTGTTATTTTTTTCATGATATGTTCTTTTGACTTTTAGTAAAGACTATTCTAAATGACATCTGTTACACTTTATAATAAAAAATCCCGATTCTAGAATCGGGATTTTTATTAAGCCTTTAAAACTTTCTCTTGATGATTAATGGATTCTTGATGAATGGCCTTGAACATTCTAAGGATAAATTCTTCACTCAATCCTTTTTCCTCTCCTTCCAATATCATTTTTCCTAAAATCTCGTTCCAACGATTGCTTTGCAATACAGCAACATTGCGTTCTTTCTTTAATGCTCCTATACTATCAGAAATTTTCATTCTCTTTCCTAAAGATGTTATTAGTTGGTCATCTATCACATCTATCTGAGCTCGCATATTATCTAGTTTCTTACCGTAATCAGCTTGTTCATCTGTTTCTTTTCTAATTTTCAAATCTTTCATGATTTGTTTTAGAACTGCTGGTGTTACTTGTTGTGCAGCATCACTCCATGCATTATCAGGATCAAAATGTGTTTCAATCATCAACCCATCAAAATTAAGATCCAATGCTGTTTGTGATACATCAAAAATCATATCTCTTTTACCTGTGATATGTGATGGATCACATATCAATGGCAAATCAGGAAATCTATTTTGGAATTCTATTGCCAATTGCCATTCTGGAATATTTCTATATTTTGTTTTCTCATAAGTTGAGAAACCTCTATGAATTGCCCCTAAATTCTTGATTCCTGCAGTATACAATCTTTCTATTCCTCCCAACCAAAGAGATAAATCTGGATTGATCGGGTTTTTCACCAATACGGTTTTATCAGTTCCTTCCAAAGCATCGGCAATTTCTTGCATGATAAATGGACTCACTGTAGAACGTGCTCCAATCCACAGCATATCAATATCATATTCCAATGCCAATTTTACATGTGCTGCATTAGCGACCTCTGTAGTGGTTTTTAAACCTGTTTCTTCCTTAACTTTTTGTAACCACTTTAAACCTAAAGCTCCTACTCCTTCAAAATTTCCTGGGCGGGTTCTTGGCTTCCATATTCCTGCACGGTAATAATTTACATCTGTATCCTTCAACTCATGAGCAATTCTTAACACTTGCTCCTCAGTCTCTGCACTACAAGGACCTGCAATTACCAAAGGGTGGTCTAACTTCATGTCATCTAACCAAGACCTCAATTCTTTTTTATTTTCCATCTCTACGTTCTATTTTTTATTTTGTGGTATTCCTTTTAATATTTCTTTTATCTTATTGGTATTGTTCATTTCCTTATAAATACTATCATAATCATCGTTCTTTAACATTTCCTTAAAGGCTTCCAAATTATGGATATATTCTTCCAAAGTCTCTATAACATTGTCCTTGTTTTGTTCAAAAATGGGCGTCCACATTGCGGGTGAACTTTTTGCCAAACGCACTGTACTTTCAAACCCACTCCCAGCCATGTCAAAAATATCACTCTCGTTCCTTTCTTTGTCAATTACCGTTTTTCCCAACATAAAGGAACTGATATGAGACAAGTGAGAGACATAGGCTATATGCTTGTCATGAGCTTCTGGATTCATATACCTAATTCGCATGCCCAGTTGTTGAAAAATAGTCAATGCTCTTTCTTGTATTCTAAACGCCGTCTTCTCTACCTCACAAATAATATTTGTTTTACCCTTAAACAATCCTTCAATGGCTGCAGAAGGTCCTGAGAATTCCGTTCCAGATATGGGATGGCACGCCAAAAAGTTCTTTCTCTTAGGGTGGTTCTCTACCGCCATGCAAATATTAAACTTTGTAGACCCAGCATCAAAAACAACAGCATCAGAATTTACGATGTTCAAAATCTTTGGTAGTTCCTCTACAAGAGCATTTACTGGAATACTAACAATCACAACATCAGCCAAAGAAAGGTCATCATAAGTGGCCTTTTCATCTATAACATTCAATGTCATTGCCTCATCTAAATGCGTATTATTGGCATCAATTCCATATATCTTGGCATCAGGATTTATTTGTTTAATATCCCTAGCCATGGAGCCACCAATTAATCCGATACCAATTATAAATACGTTCATTTTTTCTTTCCTAACCCTTACTAATAAGGAGGATAAATCCTTAATTACTCAAATCTATTAATAGCTTCTTTTATTTTATCTTCGGTTACACATAATGAAAACCGAATGTAGCCTTCACCGTTACTACCAAAAATAGTTCCTGGCGCAATAAAAACATTCTTGTCATAAAGTATACCGTCAACAAATTGTTCAGCTGATGTTATGTCTGATGGTAGTTTGGCCCACACAAACATGCCTACTGCATTTTTATCATAGGTGCAATTTAATTTGTCTGCCAATTGAAACATCAACTCCCTTCGGGAACTATATAATTCATCCAACGCATCAAACCAATCTTTACCACTTTGTAATGCTGCTATGGCCCCTTTCTGAATACCATAAAACATTCCAGAATCCATATTGCTTTTCACTTTTAAAATCGCATTTATATGCTCTTCACTGCCTAAAACCATTCCTACTCTCCAACCTGCCATGTTAAACGTCTTACTCAACGAATTAAGTTCTAAAGCCGTTTTTTTTGCTCCTTCTATAGACAATATACTTATTGGGTTATTACTCAACACAAAACTATACGGATTGTCATTGATTAATAAAATATTATTCTTTGTTGCAAAACCCACCAATTCTCTTAACTGTTCCTTAGTAACCGTTGCTCCAGTGGGCATATGTGGATAACTTGTCCACATTAATTTTACCTTGGACAGGTCTTGCTTTTGCAACTCATTAAAATTTGGAAACCATCCATTTTTAGCTTCTAAATCATAATATTTTGGTTCCCCTCCTACCAGTTTGGTAACTGATGTATATGTTGGATATCCAGGATTGGGAATCAACACCTCATCACCAGGATTTAAAAAGGCCATGCTAATATGCATAATGCCCTCTTTAGAACCCATAAGTGGCAATATTTCATTCAATGGATTGGCATCTACATCAAATTTTTCTTTATAAAAAGCAGCTATTGCCTCTCTTAACTCTGGCAAACCTTGATAACTTTGGTATTGATGGGCATTATTATGGCTTAGGGCCTCTTGCACCACATTGATCACTTCTTTGGACGGGGCCAAATCTGGGCTTCCTATTCCCATATTGATAATGGGTTTGCCTTCTGCAATAAGGCCACGGACTTCTCGCAACTTTTTGGAGAAGTAATATTCCTGTACCGTTTTTAATCTATCCGCAGTAATCATGATAATCGTGCATTTTTATATTCACCCAATACTCTAAAATCTTCAGACATTATTTCCAACAATGCTTTTGCTTTTGCAAACTGTGCATACTCCTCAAAAGTAACATCAACAAAAAAGGCATACTTCCATGGTGTTTCTATCACGGGCAAAGACTGTATTTTGGTCAAATTCAAGCTACAATCGCTCATTACATTCAATACAGCTGCTAAACTTCCTCTTTTATGGTCTGTAATAAATCTAAGTGACGCCTTATTTATTTCCTTTTCTGGCAATGCCTTATTCTCTGTTTTTATAATAACAAACCGAGTAGAATTATTCTTAATGGTCTGTATTTCATTCGAGATAATATCCAAATCATACAAATCTGCAGCTACTTTTGGGGCAATGGCTGCAATACCTTTTAATTGATCATCTTGAATGTGCTTTGCCGTTTCCGCAGTATCTACATCTTCCATTAATTTAATATGTGGGTACTTTTTTAAAAATTCCTTGCATTGTAACAAAGCCATAGGATGTGAACGCACCTCAACAATATCTTCTATAGCCTGACCTTTTAAAGCCATTAAATTGTGATGGATATTTAAGTAGTGCTCTCCAATTATGTGCAAATTATTCCTAGCAATCAATGCGTAGTTGGGGATTATAGAACCCGCTATGGAATTTTCAATAGCCATAACACCTTTATCAGCTGTCTTATTGGCCAAATGTTCTACCATAGCATCAAAAGACATGCACTCCACCAATTCCACATTATCACCAAAATATTCTTTGGCAACCTGATGATGGTTAGATCCTTTTATTCCTTGTATAGCTATTTTTAAGCTCAAATTGAAAAAATCAAGTTTAATTCAAAAAAAAAGTCCCAGTTTTCACGGGACTTTCATAATCTATATATTTTTAAAATATGCTAGAACCGTCCCGTACTTCTTTTAAAAAAGAAGTAGAAATAAAAACTGTTCCAGAAATATTGCTTTGTCATTATCTTATAAAACTTTGGCTAAGATAACAATTAAATTTAAAAATCAAGTTTTACATTTATTTTTTTGATTGTTGAA
>Ga0256845_1000488_pt1 | contig 37343 bp, 51 predicted proteins | sample RiftiametaG_FD_189101 | JGI IMG/M metagenome (GOLD analysis project Ga0256845, IMG submission 189101) | Tube worm associated microbial communities from hydrothermal vent at the East Pacific Rise, Pacific Ocean - Riftia | ecosystem: Host-associated > Annelida > Integument > Unclassified ...
ATGGTCGCCATGCTTTAGAGAAAATCATGGAACACTCGCCTGAATTATTGTTTTTAGATCTTAATATGCCGATTATGGACGGCTATGAAACTCTCGAAGAAATCAATGCCCAATCTTTAGATGTAACCGTTATAGTTGTTTCAGGAGATATTCAGCCAACCGCACAAGAAAGAGTATTAGGTTTAGGAGCTCTCGACTTCATAAAAAAACCACTGAATATCGATACATTATTAGATGCATTACAATATTCAGGCTTTTACAGTCCTGAAGCGGCTAAAGAAGCCGCTAAAGAAGCTGCCGAGCCGGAACAACCTATCTCTCTACTGAGCGAAGACTCAAAACAAATTTTTCGCGATGAAAAAGTCTTTTTAGATGCTTGCCAAGAAATTGCAAATATTGCTATGGGACGAGCAGGCGATCTTCTAGCCCGCTTTCTTGATGCTTTTATTGAACTCCCTATTCCAAAAGTTAATCAAATTGAACTAAACGAATTAAAAATGGCATTACAATTTGCAGACCAAGATGAAACGGTTTCATCTGTTTGCCAAGGTTTTATTGGACCAGGGATAGCCGGAGAGGCTTTATTAATATTTAATGACTCAAGTTTTAAAAATATTGCTTCATTAATGAAATACAAAGCTGAAATAAATGAAAATACAGAACTAGAATTATTAATGGATATCGCCAATATACTTCTTGGGGCTTGTTTACAAGGTATTTCCGACCAACTCAATGTCAATCTCAGCCAAGGGCACCCAATTGTTTTAGGTCAACACGTTAAAGTACCAGAATTAATTAATAGCAGTGTTAAACATTGGAATAAAACACTTTCCATAGAAATCAATTATCGAATTGAAAATGAAGCCATCAATTGTGATTTGTTATTACTTTTTACCGAAGAAAGTATAGAAACCCTAAAAACAAGATTAAGTTATATCATTTAATATGAAAAATAATAACATCAATGAAATAAAAGAATTCCACTGGATGATGGATATGTTGCAAAACATTGATGTCGGTTTGGTGGTGCTTAATAAAAATAATGAAGTCCAATTGTGGAATTCATTTATGGAAAATCACAGTGGAATTTTAGCGACTAAAATTAGAAACCAAAATATTTTTAATTTATTTCCAGAAATTGAACGCGAATGGTTCGAGCATAAAGTTGAATCAGTTTTTCAATTAAAGTGTCGAGCCTTTAGTATTTGGGAGCAACGACCTTACATTTTTAAATTTCAAAATTATCGCCCAATCACGGGTATCGCAGAATTCATGTATCAAAATATTTCTATTTTTCCTATTGTATCGACTACCGGCGCCGTCGAAAATATTTGTATTATCGTGTATGACGTTACTGATGTCGCCACAAATCGACATGCATTAAGCCAAGCCAATACTCAGTTAGAAAAACTCAGCCGAACAGATAGATTAACCGGTTTAAACAATAGGGGCTACTGGCAGGAATGCCAGGAAGAAAAATTTGCACATTTTGCTCGTTATCACGACACCATTAGCTTAGTCATTTTTGATATTGATCACTTCAAAAAGGTCAATGATACTTATGGACATCAAGCGGGTGATGAAGTGATTAGACAATGCTCAAGCGCTCTATTATCTTGTGCTAGAGATGTTGATATTTGTGGTCGCTATGGTGGTGAAGAATTTGTCGTTTTATTACCGGAAACGGATGCTCAAAATGCACTCGTTTTTGCAGAAAGATTACGAAAAAAGATAGAACGTATTTTAGTGGTTTATGAAGAGTATAAAATTCATTTTGAGATTAGCTTAGGTATTTGCCAACTGAGCAAAGCCACTAAAACCCCTGAAAAATGGCTTGAATCTGCTGATCAAGCGTTATATGAATCAAAAGAAACAGGGCGTAACAAAAGTAGTATTTATTCAGCGAAATAATTCGAGCAATGGATCTTTATACTTCATTGCCAATGGTAAAACGAACAGCATCACGAAGATCTTCATAGTCATATTCCGAAAGCCCGGTAAACTCTAAAACTTTAGCGCTAATTTTTTGCCATTCAAAATCAATATCACATTGAGCTAATTTTTCAGGCAAATTCACCATATCCTCAGCCATTTTTAATACACATAATAAGGTTTTTAATGTTGGATTTTCGATTGACTGGTCATCCAAAACCCTATCCACTGAATGATGATTTTTTACGGCTAAACAAATCACCTTTGGCAAATTCCAGACTCTAGCCACACGATAACCGGCAGCCGCATGATGCACCCCAAAATTACTAAACTCTTCACTGGTAATTCGACCATCCTCCCGGCTATAAGAGAACTCAATCACCTCTTGATAATTTTCGTATTTAGAAGCGAGAATAGGTATTCCACAGTTATGAAATAAACCCAAAGTATAGGCTTCATCAGCAACGGCTAAATTTAATTGGCGACAAATTGTAGAAGCAACGGTTGCCACAGATAAAGAGCTGGCCCAAAAAAGATTCATATCTAATCGAGTATTTAAAGCAGACATCGATTCTCGTAATAGCAACGTTTTTAAGATACTAATAACTCGCTCAACACCTAACATTACAACGGCTTGAGGAATTGAAGATATTTTTTCAACCAAGCCAAAAGCGGTAGAATTGACCACCTTAATAACCGCAGCGCTAATTCCAGGATCAACCGAAATAATGTCTCCAATTCTTTCTAAATCAGCACCACAATCATTTATTTGCTCAATAAGACCCGGTTGTGGGGGAATATAGATCCCTGAATTAGGATCATCGTTAGAAAAATTATTGCTATTAACTGGTGGCATAGATTAAATATAGAATAACTTTCTATAAATTTCTCAATATTTTATCCGTTGCATCCCTTAAATAACTAAAGCATAAATAAACTAATGACTACTCAACCACTAAGGAGTCAACTTTTTGGAAGCCTCTCGGTAATTTATTCCCTCGACGGCCTCTTTCTCCACGATAATGCTCAAGATCAGATGCTTTTAGTCGCAAATAACGTTTTCCAGAATAGACGAGTAATGATTGATCCGCCGAGACCACCGCGACAGAAACCATAAATTCTTCTCTAAGTTTTAGTTTTGCAGAAGGAATGCCAATAATTTTATTACCTTTTCCTTTCGATAACTGAGGTAAATCACTAATAGGAAAAACTAACATTCTTCCTTCATTTGACGCACTCACACAATATTGCGTTTGATAATCATTGACCAAGCAAGCGGGCAGAATTTTTCCGCCAGTAGGAATATTCAATAAAGCTTTACCATTTTTGGCACGAGTCAATGTATCTTCAAATTTACCGACAAAACCGTAACCCGCGTCACTGGCAAATAAATATTGTTGGTTATTGTCAGCCATTAATGTTTCTGTAAAAACAGAACCCGCTATTGGGTTTAAACGTCCGGTTAACGGCTCCCCTTGTCCTCGGGCAGAAGGTAAGCTGTGCGCTAACTGGGCAAAACTTCGCCCACTGGAATCAATAAAAACGACCTGCTGATTACTTTTTCCTTTTGCTGAAGAGCCATATTGATCGCCCGATTTAAAATTAAGAGATTCAGCATCAACTTCATGACCTTTAGCACACCTAACCCAACCCATTTTAGATAAAACAACTGTCACGGCTTCACTTGGCATTAAATCTGATTCTGTTAATGCTTTTGAATCTTCACGAAGCACAATTTGTGATTTTCTTTCATCAGAAAACTCTTCTGCGGTTTGTTTTATTTCTTTTTTAACTAAGGTTTTTAAACGTTGGTTAGAACTTAAAATTAATTCTAAAGCTGATTTTTCTTCTGAGAGTTCTTGCTGCTCGCCTCGGATTTTCACTTCTTCAAGTTTAGCTAAATGCCGCAACTTCAATTCAAGTATGGCTTCAGCCTGAATATCTGTAATGCCAAAATGAGCCATTAAAACAGGTTTCGGTTTATCTTCTTCTCTAATGATTCTAATCACTTCATCAATGTTTAAAAATGCAATTAATAAACCATCTAAAATATGTAAACGTTCATCAACCTTTTTAAGGCGAGACTCAAGTCGACGGCGAGTTGTTTGCGTGCGAAATAATAACCATTCATTTAAAAACGTTAATAAACCTTTAACTCTTGGAGTTCCATCAATGCCAATCACATTCATGTTAACCCGATAACTTCGTTCCAGATCCGTTGTAGCAAATAAATGCTTCATTAAACTATCAATATCGACTCTGTTTGAACGTGGAATGATCACTAAACGAGTTGGATTTTCATGATCAGACTCATCTCTTAAGTCCGCCACCATGGGTAACTTTTTAGCTTGCATTTGAGCGGCTATTTGCTCAAGAATTTTAGCTCCGGATACTTGATGAGGCAAATGATTAACCACCACTTCACCCTCTTCAATTTCATAAACGGCTCGCATTTTTATACTGCCACGGCCCGTTTGATAAACTTTAGCAATATCTTCTTTAGGCGTAATAATTTCAGCATTGGTCGGATAATCTGGCCCTGGCACAAACGGCATGATGTCGTCTAAAGTTGCTTTTGGATTTTCTAACAAATGAATACAAGCATTGGCGATTTCCATCATATTGTGCGGGGGAATATCCGTTGCCATGCCCACCGCGATGCCCGTTGTACCATTCAATAATAAATTAGGTAAACGAGCCGGTAAAACTTTGGGCTCTTTTAATGTACCATCAAAATTAGGTGACCAATCAACAGTGCCAAGCCCAAGCTCCGATAACAAAACCCCCGCATATTTAGATAACCGAGATTCGGTGTAACGCATTGCCGCAAATGATTTTGGATCATCAGGAGCTCCCCAATTACCTTGACCATCAACTAATGGATAACGATAAGAAAAAGGTTGCGCCATCAAGACCATGGCTTCGTAACAAGCGCTATCACCATGAGGATGAAATTTACCTAAAACATCACCAACAGTACGGGCTGATTTTTTATATTTAGCCGTCGATTTTAAACCGAGCTCACTCATGGCATAAACAATGCGCCTTTGAACCGGTTTTAAACCATCACCGATGTGCGGCAACGCGCGATCCATGATCACGTACATTGAATAATTGAGGTAAGATTTTTCAGTGAAATCAGCAAGTGTTTGCTGTTCAACCCCTTCAAAATTTAATTCCATAATTTCTATTACTTTTTGTTAATTTTACTTATTGTAAGTATTGGCATCTATGGTTGATTAAAGCTCGACCATGCCACCTTTTTCTTCAAGCCAAGACTTTCTATCTGGTGCTCTTTTTTTATTCAATAACATATCCATCATTTCAAAAGTTTTTTCATGAGAGTCGATAGTTAATTGCACTAAGCGTCGAGTATTCGGATCCATGGTCGTTTCTCTCAATTGTTTAGGATTCATTTCCCCTAAACCTTTAAACCTTTGAATGTTTATTTTTCCACGCTTTTTTTCTGCGGCAATCCTATCGAGTACGCCTTTTCTTTCATCTTCATCCAGCGCGTAATAGACATCTTTTCCAATATCGATACGATACAAAGGAGGCATTGCAATATACACATGTCCTGCTTCTACCAGAGCCTGAAAATGTCGAATAAATAAAGCGCATAACAACGTCGCAATATGCAAACCATCTGAATCAGCATCGGCTAATACACAAATTTTCCCATAACGTAGTCCGCTTAAATCATCACTGCCAGGATCAAGCCCTAAGGCAACTGAAATATCATGAACCTCTTGTGAGGCAAGTATTTCACTTGAATCAACTTCCCAAGTATTAAGAATTTTTCCTCGCAATGGCATGATCGCTTGAAATTCTTTATCTCTGGCTTGTTTTGCTGAGCCTCCCGCCGAATCACCTTCCACTAAAAATAATTCGCCAGCCATAATGTCTTGACCAGAGCAGTCCGACAGTTTTCCGGGTAATGCAGGTCCACTGGTAATTTTTTTTCGTGCCACTTTTTTTCTAGAGCGTAATCTTTTGTGTGCATTTGCAATCGCAAATTCTGTTAACAAATCCCCAATATTTGGATTTTGATTTAACCATAAAGAAAAGGCATCTTTCACAACACCTGAAACAAAAGCCGCACATTGTCTCGATGATAATCGCTCTTTTGTTTGACCCGAAAATTGAGGGTCTTGCATTTTTACCGAAAGTACAAAACTTAAACCATTCCAAATATCATCAGCGGTTAATTTAACCCCACGAGGTAAACTGTTTCTAAATTCACAAAACTCTTTTATCGCATCGAGCAGCCCTGTGCGTAAACCATTAACATGAGTCCCCCCTTGAATAGTCGGAATTAAATTAACATAGCTTTCATTAATTAAATCTCCGCCTTCAGGTAACCAAAATAATGCCCAGTCGACGGCTTCGGTATCACCTTTAAAGCTTCCTGTAAAAGGTTCATTAGGCAGTGTATCTTCATCGATAGCTGTCAATTTTAAATAGTCGGTTAAACCATCTTCATACAACCATTCTGTTTTTTTACTTTCTGAAGCGGTATTATCAATTAATATCACTTTAAGCCCTGGGCATAAAACGGCTTTTGCTCGTAACAAGTGACTTAATTTTGAAATTGAATATTTAGCTGAGTCAAAATACTTTGCATCAGGCCAAAAAGTAACACTAGTTCCTGTATTACGTTGGCCCACTTCACCAATGATGGCTAGTGGTGAGCTTATTTCTCCGTTTGCAAAGCTAATATTATGACGTTTTCCATCTCGTTTAACATTAACATCAACTCGGCTTGATAGAGCATTGACCACCGAGATCCCTACGCCATGAAGTCCACCAGAAAACTCATAATTTTTATTGGAAAATTTTCCACCCGCATGTAGTTTCGTTAAGATTAGTTCAACGCCACTCACTCCTTCTTCAGGGTGGAGATCAACAGGCATACCTCGACCATCATCTTGCACTTCCAATGAGCCATCTTGATGAACAATCACGGTAATATTTTTGCAATAGCCAGCCAGCGCTTCATCAACACTGTTGTCGATCACTTCTTGGGCTAAATGATTTGGACGAGTAGTATCGGTATACATTCCAGGTCGTTTTTTTACTGGATCGAGACCACTGAGAACTTCAATTGAATCAGAATTATAAGAGCTGGACATTTAATGCCTTAAAATTATTGGAGTGCCTCTATCTTCTCGTTAAATGTTCACAAAGGCAAGTGTTGAAGGCAAAATAATTAGCGATCTTAACAACAATCATTTGCTCGCTAAGAAAGAGGATTAAGCTTGGCTAATGTTTGTTCAGATATGGGTCAAAGCGCTGCAAAATCGTTAGATTAACAAAAAAACTAATAGCCTTTTACTGAATAATCTATGGTAAATTCAATGTTGTCGATACGATGAACAACTGTTTCAATACGCCCATCGGAATAAAGGTTGATATAACGATACCCAGGCGCTTCAGTATCCGCAGAAAAGGCTTGAGACTGAGGGGTAAATTGCACACAACTAGATGGACTAGCCATCCAATGCACGCCATTGATTATTTTGCTAAATTCTTGATGTACATGACCCCAAAGAACCCCTTTAACATGACTGTGTTTATCAATCACTTGATTAAACTCTTTATTGTTTTTTAATCCAATGGTGTCTAACCATTCACTACCAATTTCGATTGGTTGATGATGAAGAACCACTAATGAATGTTTATCTTTATAACGACTCAAGGTTTTATCAAGAAACTCAAGCTCTGACGCTTTAAGCTTTCCGTGAACCTTTCCAAGTACCGAAGAATCTAACAATATAACCTGCCAATGACCAATAAATAAGTGCTTAGCGGGTGATACAACGCTATTTGAAAAATAGATTTCCATGGCATCAGAATTATCGTGATTACCAGCAACCCAAAAACACGGAATTGACATATCATAAAACTGATCGGCTAAGTATTTATATGATTCTGGAGAAGCATCTTGAGATAAATCCCCCGTTGCTAATAAAACATCTGGCCGAGGTTCTTCACGGCTAACGCGATCACAAACAGCCGTAAAACTTTCACGAGTATTTAAACCTAACAAACAGCCTTCGGGATCCGCAAAGATATGGCTATCAGTCACCTGGGCTAATCGAACAACGTCTAAGCGGGCTGGTGACAGTTCGAACGGCAATGTCTCAATATTGTTGCTCATTAATTATCCCTATCAAGGATTAAGGTTTAAATGGCATTTAAACCTGATATTTAATATAGATTAGTTTATTTGTGTTGAATAAATTGTTAAATAATGGTCATTTTAGCTTTTTATTAGTAAAAATGCTCTATTTTGTGAACCGTTTCAATTATTTTGCTTACCAATTGGTCAGTTATTTCCAAAAACTAGCTTTATTTGGCAAGTTTAGCTTTAACCACTGCATTGCAATAATGGTCATTGCATTGTTTAAACGACCTTGATCTAACCACTTAAATGCAATCTGTAAATCAACCACATGGATCTTAATATCTTCATGCTCCAACTTCAAACCGGCAAAATTTGACACCTTAGTCGAATCAATTTCACCTAAGTATAGAAAAATTCTCTCTGTACTCCCCCCTGGGCTAACTAAATATTCACATATTTTTTTCAAGCCTAGCACTTTGCCGCCACACTCTTCAATCGATTCACGCCGAGCCACTTGCTCTGGGCTTTCACCTTCTTCAATAATACCGGCGACCAATTCAATTAACCAAGGTGATTTTTCGGTAACGATGGCGCCAGGACGAAATTGCTCAACAAAAACGAGCTTTTCAAGCTTAGGATCAAACAACAATACCGCGGCGGCATGACCTCGTTCAAAAATCTCTCGGCAAAAAGGCTCACTCCAGCCTCCTTGAAACAATTCATTACTCAGTTCATATCGCTTTAACTGAAAAAAACCACTATATAAAGTGTCAGTATTTAACAATTTGTATTGCATAAGGTCATCCTAAATTGTTGCTAAAATTATTCGGTAAAATTAGTTAGGTGTAATAACCTAAATCTTGGTAATATTAATATCGTAGAAGTGAAATGACTAGAACTTTAACCATGAGGGTAATCATTAAAATGAATATTGAAAAAGCGCGCTTCAATATGATCGAACAACACGTTAGACCTTGGAAAGTATTTAATGACGATCTTCTTGGTGCGATGTCGACCCTTCCGAGAGAGCAGTTTGTAGCAGAGCCTCAACGGGGGCTATGTTATGCCGATATTCCATTACCCCTCGGACATCAACAATCAATGCTGACACCACGAGAGATTGCTCGCCTAATCCAAGCACTTGAATTAACAACTAATGATAAAGTCTTAGAAATAGGCACAGGAAGCGGCTATTCAGCAGCAATTCTTTCTAAACTCGCTAAACAAGTCATTAGTGTTGATATTATTGGTGATTTTATCAAACCCGCTCAAAAAATACTTCGTCAGCTCGCTATAGATAATGTGATTGTTGAAGAAGGTGATGCCTGTGACGGTTGGATGGCTCACGCCCCTTACGATGCAATATTAATTACTGCAGGACAGCCCGAATTACCAGATAATTTAAAGCGTAACCTCAACAAAAATGGTCGAGTGGTATGCATCATTGAAAATAATGGTGGTCAATCTGCGGCATTGGCTCAATTAGATGATAATGACCAATGGCAATACGAACACTTATTTCCAGTTAATGTGGGTAAAATGATCAATGCAGAAACAACCAATCAGTTTGTTTTTTAATAAATATTTCGTTTCCCATCACTCAACAAGAAGAACTTAGAGCGATATACATATTTCTTTACAAATTGTACTTCACTAAAATAATTTACTTCAAGGCAAAAAAAAATAAGTGAGTTACAATAATAATCACTCTCAACACTAGCTCATAAAGCTAACGAAGAAATAATAAAAGTATTCTTTTATAGGTTATAAAATGAAAAAAACATTCATCATTGCATTCAATGCCATTATATTAACCACGTCTTCACACTTGTTTGCTGACAATTTATTAGACGTTTATCGTTTAGCAAAAGGGAGCGATCCCTCATTTTTGGCAAGTGAAGCCGGTACACGGGCTAGCAGTGAAAAGGTCAACCAGAGCATGGCAAAGCTATTGCCACAAATTAACGGTGGCTTCAATTACACAAAATCAAACAGTGATTCTTCTGGTCTTTACACGGTAATAGGTGCCATTGACGATCCTTTAACTCCTGTAGATGAATCATTACCAAGAAACTCATCAAATTCTTCTGATACCACTACAAATGGCTATTCGCTTAGCCTGCGACAAGAATTATACAATCATTCAACTTGGCTTAATTTACGCATCTCCGAAAAAAGAGCATTGCAAGCAAAAGTTTATCACGAAGGAAAAAAACAAGAGCTCATTATCAGAGTCGCTGAAGCCTATTTTAATGTGTTAGCCGCGCAAGATAATGTGGCATTTTCTAAAGCCGAAACAGAAGCAGTGTCTAAAGAACTCGCTCAAACAAAGCAACGCTTTGACGTTGGATTAATTGCTATTACTAATGTGCATGAAGCGCAGTCTCGCTACGATCTTGCCTTAGCAAACCAAATACTCACCCAAAATCAACTCGACAATTCTCACGAACAATTACAACAAATCACGGGGTTGTATCACTATAATATTTTAACTTTAAAACAAGCAATGGTTTTAAAAAAACCTCAACCGAGTGATATAAAACAATGGGTTAAAAAGGCTGAATTAAACAATATAAATGTTAAAAGTTATAAAATCGCACTCGATATTGCAAAACAGGGGATTTCGTTATCTCAATCAAATCATTACCCAACACTCGATCTTACCGCGAGTTATTCTGACGGTGATAGCAAAACCACATCAGAGGGGATTCAATTCTTCGGCAACCAATCCTTTCCGAGTAATACAATTAATGATGGCAACAGCCAAAGCAGCTCTATTGGCATTAACTTTAATATTCCTCTCTATTCTGGCGGCCGCTCTAATTCACAAGTTAAAGAATCTAGACAGCTCTATTTGCAAGCTTCACACAAATTAGAAGCCGAACGCCGCAGAGCAATTAGCCTAACTAGAAGTTCATATTTAGGGATTATTGCCAATGTAAGCTCAGTCAATGCATTAAAACAAGCCGTTATTTCATCAGAAAAATCGCTAGAGGCGACTCAAGCAGGGTTTGAAGTGGGTACTAGAACAATTGTTGACGTTCTGCTGCAAACTCAATTGTTATTTAATGCTAAAAGACTCTATGCGCGATCGCGTTATGATTATGTTTTAAACACATTAAAACTTAAACAAGCGACGGGTCTATTAAGCGAACAAGATTTAGCGTCAGTCAATCAATTACTGCGTTAATAAATTTCATCTCTCATTTTAGCAAGTGCTGTCAGTTGATCTTTCACTCTTCAGCACTCGCTCCGCTAGACTCTTAAACCGCTTGCCACTATAATCCTATTCAACAAATAGTATTAGACTCAATATTAGACAATAGTAATCAGCATCAGCTAATTGCTTTACTGATAGAACCTGTAGAAGTTCCTAATGGCCAAAAAGAAAAAAACACCCGACAACACTATCGCCCAAAACAGAAAAGCACGCCACGACTACATCATTGGCGAAAGTTTTGAAGCGGGTTTAGCCTTGCAAGGTTGGGAAGTTAAATCAATGAGAGCGTCAAAAGTTACCATTGCAGAAGCTTATATCCAGCTTCACCAAGGTGAAGCGTGGTTGCATGGTTGCCATATTTCGCCATTAAAAACAGCATCAACACATTATGTTGCTGAACCTTTAAGGAATAAGAAACTACTACTAAATGCTAACGAGCTGAATAAATTGCATGATGCTCATCAAAAAGGTGGTTTTACTATTGTTCCTCTTTCTCTTTATTGGGTTAGAAATCTTGTAAAAATAAAAATCGCGACAGGTAAAGGTAAAAAACTACACGACAAAAGAGCTGCGGATAAAAACAAGGAATGGGAACGCGATAAGAGCCGAATATTAAAAGAGAGCAAACATTAAATGTTAACCTCCAATCAAAAAAGAATAATACAAAAGTTATTAATATTTAGCCTTGTTGCATTTTTATCTGCGTGCCAAACAAAGAGCACATGGACACAAAAAGAAACTACCAACAAAAATGAGTTTAAGCAGCAAGCTGCAGAACAAAATAATAAACTTCAAAAAGCAATTATAAAATTGCAAACAGGTAAAACTGCCGAAGCAAAAAAATTGATCAATCAAGTGATTAAAATAAACCCTCTTCACCGTAAGGCGGTTTTATTAAAAAGGCAATTAAGTTTAACGAGTAAAGAGATATTTGGCACAAAGAACTTTATACAGTACAAAATAAAAATAGGTGATAGTCTAAATAAAATTGCAAAGAAATGGTTGGGTGATTCAATCTATTTTGTTAGCTTAGCTAAACTAAACAAAATTAAAAACCCGACCAATATTCAACAAGGTCAAATAATAAAGATACCATCTACGCCTACCAGTATTTCGAGAAAAAACAAAGAACGCTCAAAAGCAAATTTAGATTTACTCAACAATTTATCTGTAAGAGGTTTTCATATTAGATCATTAAAAAGAATGACCAGTATCTATATGCATCAACAATATATTAACAAACTTCTTTCGCTGCAAAAGAAAGTTTTAAAACAATTAGCCATTAGTAAAAAAAGTGCCTCAGAAAAACATGATATGTTCAAAGCAATTAAATCTATAATCAAAACATCAAAACGAAAAAAACTTAATGCTAACTTTAAATATTTTTTACAGCAAGAAAACTATCATTTTCTCTATAATGAATTCATATTATATTTAAATGCGGAAAACTATACTCAATCAGCAAAAAACCTAATTACGGCTAAAAAGATAGCTAAAGTTAGCTACCTCTCAATTTCGAAAAGTGAAAAAGAAAGCGCAACACAAAAAGAAAACCAACTAATTAAAAAACTACATGAAAAAGCTGTTCTTTCTAGAAAGCGTCAACACCTTGAAAAAGCCATTGAATACTGGAAGCTGATACTAAAGATTCAGCCTAATAATGAATTAGCTTTAAAATATTATCATCGTACAACTAAATTGTTAGAACGTATAAAAAAACTATAAGCCTAATAACATGCAAAAAATCACACGAAGTGCACTGGTTCAATACTCATCGCAACAAATGTTTGAACTCGTTGAAGACATAAACAGCTATAAACAATTTGTGCCTTACTGCCAAGATTCAAAGATTCTTGAAAAGCAACTTGACCAAGTAACGGCTCAACTTGTTGTTGCAAAAAGTGGTATTGCAAAATCTTTTACAACAATTAATAGTTTACACCCGCATCAGTTAATAAAAATGGCACTGGTTGATGGTCCGTTTTCGCATTTGTCGGGAACATGGAAATTCATTCCCTTATCACCTTCAGCATGTAAAATAGAACTAGATATTGAATTTGATTTTTCTAACAAGTTAACCAGTTTAGCTTTTTCAAAAATATTTAATAAACTTATTTCCTCCATGGTTTCAGCATTTACAGAACGGGCCGAAAAAGTTTATGGATAATGAAATATCAAACAAACAGATTTCTATTGAAATTATTTATGCTTTAGAAACAGAACAAAAATTGTTTAACTTAACCATTGAAACAACAACCAATGTTGAGCAAGCAATTAAACAGTCCAACATACTTCAACACTACCCTGAAATCATTCTAACCATTAACAAGGTAGGTATTTTTAATAAAGTCTGTAAATTAACCGATAAACTCCAAGATGGAGACCGAATAGAAATTTACCGCCCGTTAATAGCCGATCCTAAAGAAACGCGAAAAAAACGCGCCTTAAAGCAGAAGTAATTATTATAGAAAAAACTAATCTACCAACTCTCTTAGTAATAATCCATTTGTGGTCATCACTAAAGAGTAAATGCTTTTTTTATCAACAGGGGCATAACTTGCCGAACCATGCTCAACATCTAATACAAAAGATAATGATTGATAATTATCTCGCCATTGTGCGATATCAATAGATTTTTCATCTGATAGTTTATAGACTGTTGTCGGTTTATTTTTTTCATCATCAATGGATAAATAGCGCCCACGAATACGATCCATTCGATAAATATTATTTAAACCAACAATATTAGCCCATGGTTTCCATTTAATAATATTCGCTTCAAACATAACTTCATCACCCGCCAAATGGTAAAAGTGTTCATCACTATTTTCATATTGAACAATGGCAATAAAATTTTGTTCATTTTTTTGGATGATTGAGACTTTTGCAATAAAAATTTCGTTTGTTAACGCTTGATAACCTTGGATACTAATAAATAATAATGATAGAAGACTCGCCAAAATCGTATAGATAAGCGCCTTAATCAGTTTTTTTGCTGACTTAATCGGCTTTATTTTTTTTAAAAGAAAGAAAAATCGATAAAAAGAAACCACAGAAATAAGAATAAAAAATATTCCCATAATAAAAACGATATTTAAATAATCATTAAACTGCATTTTTATTCCTGTTCTAGTCAAAAGATAAAGTGGTTCTTTACTGTTATTTTTCCTTAACGATTAGTTCGATGGTATCAATGTCTTTTTGGTCTAGCTTTTGCGAGTGACTGCCAGTAATAATTTCGAATTTTTGGTCGTCTTTTAAATCATTATCTAATGATTGGTCAAAAACTCGTTCAAGATAGGCTGAGAGCTGATTGAACGCTGAAAATAGCCCACTAGCTTCATCATTACGCTTACTCAAAATTTTAGTTCCAACACGACCAACAGACATTTTTATTAATCCCGCGGTAACTCGCTGATAATCATTTGCTGTTTTCTTTGCTAACATGATTGTTGCTATCGTCACGGTAACCAAAGTAACAAGCATCACTAATAACATCATAATTAAAGTTGTATTTGATGCTTTATAAAGAGAGTCAGCCGAAAATGAAACAAATAAATGACCCACTTTTTTTTCTGCAAAATAGATAGGCATATCAATATCAAAAAATATTTTTTCATTCGTTAATTTTCGTTTATATATACTAACTTCATTGTCTTTTTTTAATAAATGACTTTCTTTTGGCAATGAAAATATTTTATCAACCTGCGCATTAAAACTTGATGCTAATACTTTCTCTGATAAATCTCTTATTACAATTGAATTGAGTTGTTCATTTTTTGCATTCTCTTCAATCAGCACATCCAAACCCACAGAATCATTTAGCACAACAGCTTCACTACTTTGATAGGCAATCATTCTTCCTACGGCTTTACCGTAGTCAAAAGTAATACCTGACAGTGCTTTATACTGCATCCAATACACAACAACCAAACCAATGCACATAGAAACAAAAACAGTTCCGGCCATTGATAATGTCCAACGGATAGTTAACGATGAAAATAATGATTTTTTTTGTTTTTCATTTTTTGCCAACTTGCTGATGATTCTTTTTAACTCTAAAAAGAGTTCCTCGGCTTTTTGAAATCTTTTTTCTGGTCGTTTTTGTAATAACTTTCTAATCAGATCTTTTATATCATCTTGAATATTTTCGTTATCAATTAAAACCTCAGGTTGTTTCCCTTTTATAATCTGAGTAAACAGTTTTCCTAAATCATCTGAGAGAAAGGGTGCTAATCCCATTAGCATTCTATACATCAAAACGCCTGTAGAATAAAGATCAGATCGAGCATCAACCACTTTTCCTAAGATCTGCTCTGGAGACATATATTCTGGAGTACCAAGAACTTTATCGGTTGGTTGGTTGGAATTCGCTAAATTTTGAGAGGCTTGCGCAATACCAAAATCGGTGAGTTTAGTAGTTTTTTTACCTTTTAAAATTAGGATATTTCCAGGTTTAATATCTCGATGAACAACGCCTTGTTGATGCGCATAAACAAGTGCGGAAACTAACTGGCTAGATATTGCTAGAACCGTTTTTATTGGTAATTTGCTTTTAGCTTTTAATAGACTTTCTAATGTTGCCCCTTCTAATAGTTCCATCGCTATGTAGGACTTACCATCCGTAATTCCTACATCAAAAATTGTTACAATATTTGGATGACTTAATTGCGCGGCTAATCTCGCTTCATGAAGAAATGCTTCTCGATAATTATCGTCTTTTGCCAAACGATCACGCAAAACCTTAATAGCAAGAAAACGATCTAGTTGAGGATCAAATGCACGGTAAACCAAAGCCGTAGCACCTTGCCCTATCTTTTCTAATATTCGGTAACGCCCTAAAATTCTAGGTTGGCTTGCATTTATTTCGGGGTCAGAGTTTTCTCTTTGAATTGCTTGTCTTACAGCTTGAAGTTGGTCGTTTTTCATTAATTTACAATAAAAAATATAATGCCGAAGCAATTGCTAAAACCATCAAAACTCCGACAGTAATAAGTGAATAATTTATATTTGAAGTTGCTTTTAAAGTATCATCTTCAACCAATGAAAAAACAAATTCCGAACCGGCAAAGCCAATAATATCGCCAATAATTATTTCCTGTTCAACAATTTTTTTACCATTCACAAATGTACCATTTGATGACAATAAATTTAATACTTTCCATGCAATGCCATCAGTTAATATATGCGCATGCATCGCTGAAACACTTGCATCATTTAATGAAATATCTGCATTAGCACGCCGACCTATTTCCGTTTTATTATTGGTTAGAATATATTGTTGACCAATAACATCTTGGCTGATTCCAACAAGTGCAGGCATGGTTGCACTAATACCTTGCGAATCAACAATTTCCTTCGCCACCATTTTATTAATTTCATTTATTTCAAAAACCTGTGTTCCTTGTGGTCCCATTTTTTTATTTTTGTTCATATCGCCCTCATGCTCTACAGTTTTTTTGCCATACAATTTTATTTTTAAAAGCCATAGAATCAGATTCAGTTTTAAGCTTACAATTTTAAAAAATTTCTAATTTTACTAAACCATCCTTGTTCACTTGTTATTGGAGATTCGACAAGAATAATACTCACATTATCTCGTCCACCCGATTTTTTTGCTGCATCAATTAATGCAGCCAATTGATCGTCTAAAGAGTTTTCTTCATTCATGATTTGTGCAATTTGTTGGTCGCTTACTTCATCGGTTAACCCATCACTGCACAACAATATTTTTTGTTTCGCATGCCATTCACCCTCACAAGTATCCACTTGCACTTGTGGGATTTCAGTTGAACCAAGACATTGAGTAATCATATGTCGTTGCGGGTGAGTTTGTGCATCCTCAGCAGAAATTAATCCGGCTTTAATAAGTTTTACAATAAGAGAATGGTCTTCAGTCAATTGACACAATTTAGACACTCGCCCATCCCATAAATAAGCGCGGCTATCACCCACCCAAGCAATTTGATAACCATCTGATTGGTTAACTAAAGCCACAATTGTTGTACCCATACCTGATTGTGCTAGATTATTTTTAGCCGCCTCAATAATTTTTTCATGAGCAACTTGAATTGAATCAGATAGTGAAAATTGCTTAGCAAACGACTCCTTCATTTGTTCAATAGCCAAAGCCGAAGCCACTTCACCACAGGCATGTCCTCCCATGCCATCAGCAACAACCCATAAATTATCTAAAGAAATAATAGAATCTTCATTTAATTCACGAACACAGCCTACATCAGAGACTTGCGCCGAATTTAATTGATTTTCAATTTCTTGCCTCATATGCACCTTTAACAATCACACCAAGCCAATAATAAAAGTTGTTTAAAGCTTTATTTCAATAAATACGCTTAATCAAAGCAATAATCAATAGTTTAGCCTATTCAAGTGTGTCATAATTCTAGCGTACTTTCGAGTATTTATTCCTTACGAAATCAATCTAGTACGACTGAATTCACACTTTTGTGACCAAAGTAACTAACATTGATTTTAATTTGGGGGCGACATGGCTTCGACGAGGATTACAAAACTTAAGGTGCATGCCGAGGTGTCAGCGAACCTCGTACCCACTAGCTGAAAAAACTTAGTTGCAAACGATAACAACTACGCTTTAGCCGCTTAGGCTAACTGTTACTACTGAGCGTCACCGGTAGGTAGATTAACAGTCATTCACGGAGACTCGCGGGTAAGGATGTTTGTTCCCCAACCGTTAAAACTAAACAAACTCGTTTCTATCATCCTGTTAGTCGGATCTGATAGAGATTAAGATATAGACTAACTAAGCATGTAGTACCGAAAGCTGAGGATTCGCGGACGGGGGTTCGATCCCCCCCGCCTCCACCAAATGAGCTAGAAGCCCCGTACTTTGGGGCTTTTTGCGTTCTAGAGAGCTTAAGTGTGATACACAGGTGTGTTACATATGGTTCCAAAATGCCCAACTTATTTAACTAAGAATCGACTTGAAATATACATATTTCAATATCGAACCCCACTTAGATTTATTCAAAAACGAAGTGATTTGATCAAATTGTTTCGTAAATCATTAGGTACCAGAGAACCAAGAAAAGCACTTAATCGAGCAAGCCGCTGGATAGTCCTTATGGACGAGTTAGCTCATAGATATGAATGACTTAGACGCTTATTCAAATGCTCAGGTAAGCCTAGCCTTTACCGCTTTGTAGCAATATATTTTTTAGAGGCGCTGCAGTTGGTAATTTTTGATTTAGCTAGCTTTAATGTGTTCCGTAGGTATGTTATATATAACTTTAATTACACCATAAACTATTTTATATAGGTACCACAACGTGAATGATGAAAATGACGAACAAAAAAAATCAACGGGCTTTTTCACTGTTGTTTTAAGTGTTCTTGCCGCGATGGTTGGCATTCAAAGTGATGAAAATCGTGAACGTGATTTTAACAGTGGTAGTGCAAGTAAATTTATTTTTGTTGGTATTATTATGGTAATGATTTTTGTATTTTCTCTCATCAGCATTGTTAACAACATTGTTGAAGATGCAGCAAAATAATAATTTTATATGTTAAAAATAAGACTTGCCAACCAAAAGTATCTAAAGCAGGCTTCTGAATTATTTGATCAGTATCGTGTGTTTTATAAGATGCCAAGTGATCGATCTGCATCGCAACAATTTATCTTACAAAGATTAATTAATAAAGATTCAATAATTTACCTTGCGTTTAAGGATAATAACGCTGTTGGTTTTTTGCAGATCTACCCTTCTTTTTCTTCTGTTGCTATGCGCCCAACGTGGTTACTAAATGATCTTTATATTAATTTAGAATACAGAAGAAAGGGGCTAGCAACTGAAATGCTCAACTATATTGAAAAATTAGCTAAACAACATCAGATATTTTCCATTAAACTAGCCACTGAATTAAATAATCAATCCGCAATATCGTTGTATGAAAATTGTGGCTACAAAAAAAATGAACTATTTTTTCATTATAGTAAAATGATTAATTAAGCTAATGATGACATCTCTACAAAATAAAATTCCTCCACCAATAATCATGCTCTTGATGGCTTTGTTAATGTGGTTGTTGCACTTTAAAATGCCCATTTATCAATTCAATAACTCTTTTACATTCTACATTGGAATACTTTTTATATTGTTAGGTCTCACTCTTGATGTGAAGTCTCTTTTTGATTTTAAAATAAACAAGACTACAATCAGTCCAATTTCACTCAATAACGCAACGGCTTTGGTTATTGAGGGCTTCTATAGAATATCTCGCAATCCGATGTACCTTGGCATGTTATTTATTTTGCTTGGAGTTGCGAGTTTATTTGCTTCGCTTTCTTGTTTTTTGTTAGTGCCACTGTTTGTTTTTTTAATCAACCATTTACAGATTAAAGCTGAAGAAGCGGTACTAGAGGAAAAGTTTTCGATTGCATATATAAAATATAAGCGCAAAGTAAGGCGCTGGTTATAACGTCAATTTATACCAGTTATTTTAATAATTAATCATCTATAAATACATTTGCCGTCACATTGAACCTTTTAGATAATTCTTTAACATGACGTAAGGTTAAATTTCTTTTACCATTTAAAATTTCAGAAACAACACCCTGACTGCCAATTTCAATTAATTCAGATTGTTTAATGCCATGAAGTTTAATTAGATATTTTAATGCCGATACACCATTACCAACGATTGATTCTAACTCCAATGATTCATATTGATAAGCTGCATTTGCCATCACTTCAATAAGACCTGAAATAGAATTCTGATTGCTATTTTCAAGATTGCTGTTTACAAGGTTACTATTTTCAGCATTACCGCTATCTACAATACGGCTGCTATCCACAAGATTAATGGCATCTTCAATATTGCTGAGTAAAGTTTGGTAATCTTGTTGATTAGTCGGGCGATTAATCACGGGTGCAACCATGTTCCAATGTTCCATCGCATATTGTAATGATTGATTCATGCCTTATAACCTTTAATTTTCAGTAATGTTTTATTTCAATTCAGACACTAATACGACTTTGGCCGAAAAGTTAATTAAAGTACGCGCTAATATTTTTGTACCTGGAATAGGAAACTCAAAAGTGGACTTAAAGTTATTTAACTCACCAAAAACAGACTTCAAATCAGTGACTGAATGAAAATCAGTTTTGCTCATTATTTGGTACCAACCTTGGATCGGCTCTTGAGCTAATGGATTGACCTTTTGTGCCTGAATTAACTTATAAGTCGCTAAAACTTTCAATAGCTATTTCCTGTTAATATAAATAATGTTAACAACAAGTTATCAACTCGATGGTTCGAAGTATAGATATATAATTATAAAAAAGCATTATTTTTATGCGTAATATTCATATAAGATAAAATTAGACAATAATCTTTGCAACACTTATTATATTGTTAATTATTAATGATAGAGTCTCCAAGATGTACCCATATCTTATTCAGTCAAACACTATTACCATTGGTAGCTATGGATTAATGTTAGCAATTGCTTACTTAACTGGACGCTGGTATTTCTTGGGGGTATTGAACAAAAAGATTACTCGCCCGATAAATTCTGAGATGTTAATCATTGCATTATTGGTATTAGGTGTTGTAGGCGCTAAGTTGATGTTCCTATTAAAGAATCCTGAACAATCTCATCTAATTTATAGTGGTATTGGCTTCTCGAGTCAGGGAGCTCTTTTAGGTGCGTTTTTAGCCGTTTATCTCTTTTGTTACTTCAACAAGGTTAAACTTAGTACGATTCTTGATTCTGCCGCACCTGCCGCCATTTTGGCTTATGCAATTGCTAGAGTTGGTTGTTTTTTATCGGGTGATGACTGTTATGGAATTGTGACGGATCTACCTTGGGCAATGAGTTTTCCAAACGGGATTAAACCAACCGTAGAGCATGTACATCCTGTACCTATCTATGAAATCATTTATTCTATCTTTATCTTTTATATTCTCGCTAAAAGACAAAATGATTCTTATAAACCTTACACCCAAATATTTACCTTATTAGGCTTATGGGGCTTCTTTCGCTTTTTTGTGGAATTTGTTAGTACCAATGAAAAACTTGTTTTTTCAATGAGTGGTTCTCAGATTGGTGCTTTGTTCATGTTTTTTGTTTCTATGATATTTTTTACCTTATTTATTGCTAAACAAAAGGCTCTTTCAAACAATAAAAAGCCGAGATAAACTCGGCTTTTCTAGTTCTTTTTGAATATTAACTTTATCAGTCAATACTCAAGAAACTTAATCTTCTTCAGATTCAATTTCTTCTTCGTCTTCAACGATAGGACGGTCGACTAATTCAACATAAGCCATTGGCGCTTTATCACCTGTACGGAAACCCGCTTTGATGATTCTCAAATATCCACCTGGACGTTCTTGATAACGAGGACCTAATTCATCAAATAATTTTCCGACGGCCTCTTTGCTGCGAGTTCTAGAAAACGCTAAACGACGGTTAGCAACAGAATCTTCTTTTGCTAAAGTGATTAGAGGCTCTACAACACGACGTAGTTCTTTTGCTTTAGGAACAGTTGTTTTGATCAATTCATGTTCAATAATTGAAACTGACATGTTTCTAAACATAGCCTGACGATGGCTAGAGTTTCTATTTAATTGACGTCCGCTTTGACGATGTCTCATGGTAATTACCTATTTTGTTTATCAGCCTGCAATAGTACTGATATTTCTTGGTTGCTGTTATCACAAGATAATCATTAATTAAATTGTGTTGCGTAATAGTTATTCAATTTTCTAAATGCTTTAACAGCTTAGAAAATAACTATCCGTATATAACAAAACCCTATTAAGCAATAATAGGGTTTTGTTAAATTTTCATTGTTTTTCTTAATAAAAAATCATTAAGATTAAAACAAACTATATCTCGTTGAGAATACTCGCCGGAGGCCAGTTTTCAAGACGCATACCTAAAGATAATCCACGTGAAGCTAGAACATCTTTAATTTCAGTTAACGACTTTTTACCTAAATTTGGTGTTTTAAGTAATTCAACTTCAGTACGTTGGATTAAATCACCAATGTAATGAATATTTTCAGTTTTCAAACAATTAGCAGAACGAACCGTTAGTTCTAAATCGTCAACTGGACGAAGTAAAATAGGATCGATTTCTGGTTCTTGTTGCTCTGGTTCAACTTGTTTTTCATCTTTTAAGTCAACAAAAGCAGCTAATTGCTGTTGAAGAATTGTCGCACAACGACGTATAGCTTCTTCAGGTTCTACAGTGCCATTTGTTTCTAAATCAATGGTTAATTTATCAAGATTTGTTCGTTGCTCAACACGTGCAGAGTCAACAACATACGAAACTCGACGAATCGGACTAAAAGATGCATCAATATGCAAACGGCCAATACTTAAATCTTCGTCATCATCACTTTTACGTGATGCAGCTGTTTCATAACCGCGACCATTTTTAACAATAAGACGCATATTTAATGAGCCTTTCTTGGTTAATGTTGCGATATGATGTTCAGGGTTTACAATCTCAACACCCGCTTGCTCTTCAATATCAGCAGCTGTAACAGGACCTTCACCTTTCCGTTGAATAACTAAAACAGCTTCGTCTTTGTCTTCAAGTTTAATAGCGAGTCCTTTAAGATTAAGAAGAATATCAATCACATCTTCTTGGACATTTTCAATCGTTGTGTACTCATGCAGCACACCATCGATTTCTACTTCTACAACCGCACAACCTGGCATTGAAGAAAGCAGTATTCTACGCAGAGAGTTACCTAAAGTATGACCAAAACCTCTTTCAAAAGGTTCTAATACTACTTTAGCTTTACGCTCTCCTAAAGTTTCCACCTTTATCTGACGCGGAGTCAGAAGTTCAGTGACGTTGCCCATAGTTAATCCTCTTAAAGTCTTACTTCGAGTAAAGTTCTACAATTAGATTTTCATTGATATCAGATGGTAAATCACTACGCTCTGGGGCGTTTTTAAATGTACCTTCCATTTTCTTGTCATCAACTTCAACCCAAACTGGACGTTCTCTTTGTGCCGCTAGTTCTAAAGCTGCAACGATACGAAGTTGCTTTTTAGATTTTTCACGAATAGAAATAACATCCGTCGCTGAAACTTTATAAGAAGGTATGTTAACCATCTTACCATTAACCAAAATTGCTTTATGGCTAACCAATTGACGACCTTCTGAACGAGTAGAACTATACCCCATTCGATAAACAACATTGTCTAATCGTAATTCTAACAGCTGTAACAAGTTAGAACCAGTTGCGCCTTTTAAACGAGCTGCTTCTTTGTAATAGTTACGGAATTGCTTTTCAAGTACACCATAAATACGTTTTACTTTTTGCTTTTCACGCAATTGTACACCGTAGTCTGATAAACGCGTTCTTCTCGCGCCATGCACACCAGGTACTTGATCAATTTTACATTTATCCTCAATAGCACGAACGCCGCTTTTAAGCATTAAGTCAACGCCTTCACGACGTGCTAACTTGAGTTTAGGTCCTATATATCTTGCCATTTCATTTCTCCAGCAAATTTTCGCTAAACAAGCGTTACACGCGTCGTTTTTTAGGCGGACGACAACCATTGTGTGGGATAGGAGTAACATCAGTGATGTTAGTTATTTTAAATCCCGCATTATTTAAAGCACGAACCGCAGACTCACGTCCTGGTCCTGGGCCTTTGACGAATACTTCCATATTCTTCATGCCCATGTCTTTAACCATTTGAGCAACACGGTCAGCTGCAACTTGCGCTGCAAAAGGCGTACTTTTACGCGATCCTCTAAATCCAGAACCACCAGCGGTAGTCCATGCTAGAGCATTACCTTGTCTATCAGTTATAGTCACAATTGTATTATTAAATGACGCATGGATATGAGCCATTCCGTCTACAACATGCTTTTTAACCTTTTTACGAGTAGAACGAGGTGTCTTTGCCATAATCGTTATCTCTTAATTGGTTTACGTGGACCCTTACGAGTACGCGCATTTGTTTTAGTACGTTGTCCACGAACAGGAAGGCTTCTTCTGTGGCGGATACCACGAAAACAACCTAAGTCCATTAAACGTTTTATATTCATTGACACTTCACGTCTCAAATCGCCTTCAATTGTAAATTTAGCGACTTGTCCACGAAGTGATTCGATTTCCGCTTCGGTAAGATCTTTAATCTTTCGGCTTTGATCGATACCAGCTGCATTACAGATATTCTGTGAACGGCTACGACCAACACCAAATATAGATGTTAAAGCAATTACCGCATGCTTATGGACTGGAATGTTAATACCAGCTATACGGGCCATTGACCTACTCCCAACATTAGTTCTTGACTATCATTAATCATTTGTTTCCAAAACATAGCTTTTGCTCAAAAAAGCCACCCTTCAAAAAGGCGCGCAATGATAGCTTCCAAACGGTTAAAAATCAACCGAATATTAATATTTATATGATTTATTCTATCTCACCGGCGGGCTAAACACCTACACAGAATAAAACACTCTAAGTTTTTCTCTAAAAAGAGATTTTTCTACCCTTGTCGCTGCTTATGTCGTGGATCTTCACAGATAACACGAACACTACCATTACGACGAATAACTTTACAGTTACGGCAGATTTTCTTTACAGAAGCTCGAACTTTCATTTTCGTACTCCAAAACTAGTACAGTTTTCTAAGATTCGTTTAACGAACACCAGAAGAACCATAGTTTTTAAAATTTGCCTTCTTCAATACTGAATCATAATCACGAGAAATCAAATGCGCTTGTACCTGAGACATAAAGTCCATAATTACAACAACAATGATTAGTAACGATGTTCCACCAAATTGGAAAGGCACGTTAAAGATCAAAATCAAAAACTGCGGCAATAAACAAACAGCGGTGATATAAAGCGCACCAATGAGAGTCAACCGAGTCATAACTTTATCAACATATTTAGAGGTTTGCTCACCAGGACGGATCCCAGGAATAAACGCTCCAGATTTTTTAAGTTGGTCCGCTGTATCTCTTGGGTTATACACAAGAGCGGTGTAAAAGAAACAGAAAAAGATAATTCCAGCTCCATACATCAACATATACAAAGGACTACCTGGTTGCATTTGCTGAGCAAAAGTCTGCAACCACAACATATTTTCATTACCTTGGCCTACCCATTGTGCAATGGTGCCAGGAAACAAAATAATACTTGATGCAAATATAGCGGGTATAACACCGGCCATATTCACTTTTAAAGGCAAATGAGAAGACTGCGCTTGATACATTTTGCGCCCTTGTTGCTTCTGTGCGTAATTAACAACAATACGTCGTTGACCACGCTCCATATAAACAACAAAAGCCGTAACAACCGCAACAACCGCAAGAATAATCATTAATCCAAGAAGATTAATTTCACCCTGCCTTGCTTGCTCAAAAGTTTGCCCAATTGCAGTCGGCAAGCCAGCGACAATACCAATAAAGATAAGTACAGAAATACCGTTACCAATACCGCGTTCATTTATTTGCTCACCTAACCACATTAAAAACATGGTGCCGGTTACTAAACTCACAACCGCCCCAAAATAAAAGCTAAAGTCAGGGTTTGGTACTAAATTGTCCATCATTCCAGGAAAACTAGTCGAAATACCAATGGCTTGTAAACAAGCTAATACTAAAGTCAAATAACGTGTGTATTGGTTAATCTTGCGACGCCCCGCCTCACCTTCTTTCTTTATTTCTTGCAATCTCGGGTCAATAAAACTCAAAACTTGCAGAATAATTGATGCAGAAATATAAGGCATAATACCTAAAGCAAAAACACTTGCTCTCTCTAATGCACCACCAGAAAAAACGTTAAATAACGATAATAGCGTGCCTGTTTGCTGGTCCATAAATTGAGCCAATACATTGGAATCAATCCCCGGAACCGGCACAAAAGACCCTAAACGAAAAATAACAATTGCCATAAGAACGAACATTAATCGTTGCTTAAGTTCTGTTAATCCACCGCCTGATGTCTTTTCTACTGGAGCTTTTGCCATTTTTTATTTACCCAAATCCTAAATAAAACTTTATAATTTATTATTTTCGAAAAAGTTTTCTTTAAATTGTTCCGCCAGCAGCCTTAATAGCCGCTTGCGCACCCTTAGAGACACGAACTCCGTCTCCAATTTTAACAGCGCGCTCAATAGAACCAGAAAGCATCACTTTAACTTGTTCAATATTTTTAGTAATTAAACCAGCCGCTCTAAGAGATAACAGATCAACCGCATCACCTTCAACTTTATTTAATTCACCTAAACGTACTTCAGCTGAAATTAAAGATTTACGTGAAGTAAAACCAAATTTTGGTAGGCGTTGTTTTAAAGGCATTTGTCCGCCTTCAAATCCAGGCGCCACTTTACCACCAGAACGAGATTTTAAACCTTTATGACCACGTCCACAGGTTTTACCTAAGGTAGAACCAATGCCGCGCCCAACACGTTTAGCTGATTTATTAGATCCTTCTGCTGGACTTAATGTATTTAATCGCATTGTAGAATTCATATTACTAACCCTCAACCTGAACCATGTAAGCAACCATATGAGCCATACCGCGAGTAGAAGGTGTATCTTCAACTTCAACCGTGTGACCAATTCGTCTTAAACCAAGTCCAGATATACAACCTTTATGATTTTTCAAGCGCCCTATTGAGGACTTAACTTGAGTCACTTTAAATGTTTTTTTAGCGGCCATGGTTTACTCCAGAATCTCAGCAACTGACTTTCCACGTTTTGAAGCGATGTCTTCCGGAGAATACATTTCATTCAAACCACGAATCGTAGCGCGTACAATATTAATAGGATTGGTAGAACCAATACTCTTTGCCAAAACGTTTTCAACGCCAACCACTTCAAATACAGAACGCATTGCACCACCGGCAATTATTCCTGTACCAGGAGATGCAGGTTGCATGTACACTTTTGAAGCGCCATGGTCTGCTTTAATAGGATGTTGTAACGTATGACCGTCTTTTAATTCAACTTGAATTAAATTACGACGAGCTTGTTCCATTGCTTTTTGGATAGCTGCAGGCACTTCACGTGCTTTACCGCGACCAAAACCAACTTTACCATTTCCATCACCAACTACAGTTAATGCAGTGAATGAAAAAATTCGTCCACCTTTCACTACTTTAGCTACTCGATTAACGTTGACTAGTTTTTCAACTAAGCCATCGTTATTATTTTCTTGTCTAGCCATCATTTCACCTTTAGAACTGGAGACCACTTTCGCGTGCAGCATCTGCTAATGCCTTCACTCGACCGTGATATTTAAACCCAGAGCGATCAAATGCAACACTTGATACGCCAGCTTTAGTTGCTCTTTCTGCAATCAATGAACCTACAGTTTTTGCAGTTTCAACGTTGCCTGTTGCTTTACCCGCTGCTTTTATGTCTTTTTCAACACTTGAAGCAGTTGCTAAAACTTTTCCGTTATCGGAAGAAACAACTTGAGCATATATATGTCTAGGTGTTCGATTAACTATTAATCGGTTAACACCTAACTCTTTCATTTTCGAACGGCTTTTAGTAGCGCGACGAATTCTAGCTTGTTTTTTATCCATTATGCTGCCCTACTTTTTCTTAGCTTCTTTACGACGAATAACTTCATCCGCGTATTTAACACCTTTACCTTTGTAAGGCTCTGGCGGTCTATAAGCTCGAATGTTAGCTGCCACTTGGCCTATCAACTGTTTATCAACGCCTTTAACGATAACTTCAGTGTTTGTTGGCGTTTCAATGGTGATCCCTTCAGGAATATCAAATTTAACAGGATGAGAAAACCCAAGCGTTAAATCAAGTACTTTACCTGAGGATTTAGCTCTGTAACCGACACCAACCAATTGAAGTTTCTTTTCGAAACCGTTAGCAACACCTTGAACCATATTGTTAACTAAAGAACGCATAGTTCCAGCAAGTGCGCTTGCATTTGCTTTACCTTCTTTAGGCGCAAAGATGATTTTATTATCTTCAACTTTCACTTCTACAGAGGAGTGAATTTCTTGCTGTAAATTACCATTGCTTCCTTTTACAGAAACTAATTGACCTTTAAGGTCAACAGTAATACCTGCCGGAATACTGACTGGATTTTTTGCTACTCTAGACATATCAGTTCTCCCTAAGACACGATACAGAGAACTTCGCCGCCGTTACCCGATTTACGTGCTGCTTTATCTGTCATAACTCCGTGAGAAGTCGACACAATAGCAATACCTAAACCATCAAGTACACGAGGTAGCTCATTTGATTTTTTGTAAATACGAAGGCTTGGTTTACTAACACGTTTAATCATGTCAATAACAGGACGGCCTTGATGATATTTAAGCTCGATTGAAAGTAATTGCTTACCTTCATTATCCGCTTTATTAATCTCTAAAATATAACCTTCATCTTTCAATACATTTGCGATTGAAATTTTTACTTTTGATGAAGGCATTGAAACAACTTTTTTGCCTGCTGATTGTCCGTTACGGATCCTAGTCAGCATATCAGCAATTGGATCTTGCATGCTCATATTAATTCTCCCAACAATTACCAGCTAGCTTTCACTAAACCAGGAACATCGCCTGCCATCGCATGTTCGCGCAATTTATTTCGGCATAAGCCGAATTTGCGTAACACACCATGTGGACGACCAGTGATAACACAACGATTACGTTGACGTACAGGACTCGCATCGCGAGGTAACTTTTGTAAAGCTACTTGTGCATCCCAACGTTCTTCGTCACTCTTGTTAAGGTCAACAATAATTGCTTTATATTCCGCTCGTCTAGCTGCGTATTTAGCAACTAGCTTAGTACGCTTCTTTTCACGCTGAACCATAGATACTTTAGCCATTACTTGCCCCCTATGCCTTAATTGGGAATTTGAAAGCAGCTAATAATTCGCGGCCTTCATCATCAGTTATTGCAGAAGTCGTAATCGTAATATCCATTCCACGAATTTTGTCTACTTTATCGTAGTCAATTTCAGGAAAGATGATTTGCTCTTTAACACCCATAGAATAATTTCCACGACCGTCAAACGACTTCGGATTTAATCCACGAAAATCACGAATACGAGGAATTGCAATTGAAACTAAACGTTCCATAAATTCCCACATACGCTCTCCGCGAAGTGTAACCTTAGCACCAATAGGATAGTCATCACGAATTTTGAACCCAGCAATTGATTTGCGGGCTTTTGTGATAACAGGCTTTTGGCCTGAGATTGCTGTTAAGTCATTACATGCGTTCTCTAGAACTTTTTTATCCCCGACAGCTTCACCCAGACCCATGTTTAATGTGATCTTGGTTATCTTAGGGACTTGCATGACAGACTTGTAGTCAAACTTTTTAGTTAAAGCTTTAACAACATCTTTCTTGTAGTAGTCTTGCAGTTTCGCCATTTTAATACACCTCTATTTTAGAGACCCTGATTACCTAAAAGTTAGCATCAGGCCAATAAATTAGTCTACTAGCTCACCATTCGATTTAAAAAATCGAACACGCTTGCCATCTTCCTGCACTTTAATACCTACTTTGTCTGCTTTACCAGCTTTAGCATTAAAAAGTGCAACATTCGAAATATCCAAAGAAGCTTCCATCTCAACGATGCCACCCTGAACACCAGCCTGCGGGTTTGGTTTAACATGTTTTTTCATCATGTTAACGCCTTCAACCACTACACGACCTTTTGCTGTGATGATTTTTGAAATTTTACCACGCTGGCCACTGCTTTTGCCGGCCAACACAATAATTTCATCACCAGTTTTTAATTTTTGCATTTTACGAGTCTCCTTAAAGAACTTCAGGCGCTAAAGAAACAATTTTCATAAACTTATCACCGCGAAGTTCGCGTGTAACAGGTCCAAAAATACGTGTTCCAATAGGCTGCAAGTTTGCATTTAGAAGAACCGCAGCATTACCATCAAAACGGATCACTGATCCATCTGGACGACGCACGCCTTTTCGGGTTCTGACAACGACAGCATTCATAACGTCGCCTTTCTTCGCTTTACCGCGAGGAATAGCTTCTTTAACACTGACCTTGATCACATCACCAATTCTTGCGTATCGGCGGTGTGAGCCTCCAAGAACCTTAATACATTGAACTCGACGAGCACCGCTATTGTCGGCAACATCAAGTGTTGTTTGCATTTGGATCATTGGTTTTTCTCCAACTTATTTACCCACATCAAAACCAGCACAAATACAGCGCTGGCAAAAAGACGCGGGAGTATACCATCATTTAATTGATTCAGCTAACATAAACAATCTAAATTTTAGAGTTGCTTATTATGCCTTTTCAACGACTTCAACTAACTGCCACGATTTACTTTTAGAAAGCGGTCTGCATTCTACAACCGTTACAGTATCACCCATTTTACAAACATTTGTTTCATCATGGGCGTGTACTTTAGTAGAACGTTTTATGAACTTTCCATATAAAGGATGTTTCACTTGGCGTTCAACTTTAACTGTGATGGTTTTATCCATCTTGTCACTAACAACTTGACCAGTCAGAGTTCGCTTGATTGTTTTTGTTTCACTCATTTAAGCTACTCCTTCCGCACTTTCATTAGCTTTCGCCTTTTGATTTAGCACTGTTTTCACTCGTGCTATATCGCGGCGTACATTTTTTAAAGTGTGAGATTGTTCAGTTTGCGCTGTTGCTTTTTGCATCCGTAAATTAAATTGCTCTTTACGAAGCTCAATCAACTCGCTTTTTAGTTCATCAACACTTTTTTCTTTCAACTCAGCAGCATTCATTACATTACCGTCCGCTTTACAAAAGTTGTTTTAATAGAAAGTTTAGCTGCAGCAAGCGCAAACGCTTCTCTAGCTAATCCTTCAGGCACACCTTCAACTTCGAACAACATACGCCCTGGTTGAATTTGTGCTACCCAATATTCCACACTACCTTTACCTTTACCCATACGAACTTCGAGAGGTTTTTTAGTAATCGGTTTGTCAGGGAATACTCTTATATAAACTTTACCTTGACGCTTCATATGACGAGTCATAGCACGACGAGCAGCTTCAATCTGACGAGCAGTCATACGACCACGGTCAGCAGACTTAAGTCCAAACTCACCAAAGCTAACTTTATGCTCGACAACACCACGGTTGCGCATCTTGTGCTGTTTACGAAATTTTGTTCTTTTAGGTTGTAACATGGTCTTTGCCCCCTACTTCTTCGCTCGGGAAGGTCTTTTCTTTGGCTTATCTTCAGTTGAAACTTGTGGCTCATTGCCAAAAATTTCGCCTTTAAATATCCAGACCTTAACACCAATAATTCCATAAGTTGTATTCGCTTCTGCAGTTGCATAATCGATATCAGCACGTAATGTATGAAGAGGCACTCGACCTTCTCGATACCATTCTGCACGTGCAATATCAGCACCACCTAAACGACCACCTACTTGAACCTTGATACCTTCCGCACCAACGCGCATTGTGTTTTGAACTGCACGCTTCATAGCTCGACGAAACATAACACGTCGTTCTAATTGTGAAGCGATGCCATCAGCAACTAATTGCGCATCTAATTCTGGTTTACGTATTTGCTCAATATTAATTTGAGTTTGAACGCCAGCTAACTTGCCAACTTTCTTACGTAACTTCTCAATGTCTTCGCCTTTTTTACCAATAACAATTCCAGGGCGAGCCGTATGAATTGTAACTTGTAAAGCTTTGGCTGGACGTTCTATATCAATTCTTGATACAGAAGCTCGAGACAATTCTTTTAATAACCAATTACGAATTTCTATATCGCTGGCTAAATGTTTCGCATAATCACCGCGTTCTGCATACCATACTGAGTTATGCTTCTTAACGATACCTAGGCGAATACCCGTTGGATGTACTTTTTGACCCATGGTTATCTCCTAACTATTCGATACTTTAACAGTGATATGACAAGACCGCTTAAACATGCGATCAGCTCGTCCTTTTGAACGCGTTTTAATTCGCTTCAATGTCGGACCTGCATCAACAAAAATCGTTGATACTTTTAGTTCATCAATATCTGCTCCATCGTTATGCTCAGCATTGGCAATGGCAGAATTTAAAACTTTTTGAATCATTTCAGCAGCTTTTTTATTACTAAACTTTAAAATGTTTAGCGCATTTTCAACTGCTAATCCTCTAACCTGATCCGCAACAAGGCGAGCTTTTTGAGGAGAGATTCTTGCGTGACGTAAAACAGCTTGGGTTTCCATCATTATCTCCTATCGCTTAGCTTGCTTGTCAGCTATGTGTCCACGGTAAGTACGAGTTGGTGCAAATTCACCCAACTTGTGTCCTACCATGTCTTCACTAACTGATACTGGTACATGCTGACGGCCATTATGAATGGCAATCGTTAGTCCAACCATTTCCGGAGAAACCATTGAACGACGTGACCAAGTTTTAATCGGCTTTCGGCTATTTGAGGCCACTGCGTCTTCAACCTTCTTGAGAAGATGAAGATCGATAAATGGCCCTTTCTTAAGTGAACGTGGCACGATTTAATCCTCTATTTACGATTACGACGACGGACAATTAATTTGTCAGTACGTTTGTTACTACGAGTCTTCTTGCCCTTAGTTGGCGTACCCCATGGAGAAACGGGATGCCTACCACCTGAGGTTCTTCCCTCACCACCGCCATGCGGATGGTCGACTGGGTTCATAGCAACGCCTCGAACAGTAGGTCTAATTCCACGCCATCTTGTTGCACCCGCTTTACCGAGTGAACGTAGCATGTGTTCTGCGTTACCAACTTCCCCAACTGTTGCTCGACAATCAGTTAATACCTTGCGCATTTCACCACTACGTAAACGTAGCGTTGCATAAGAATTATCACGAGCAATTAGTTGAACATAAGTACCAGCACTTCGAGCAATTTGAGCACCTTTACCAGGCTTCATTTCAACACAATGTACCGTTGTACCTACTGGAATGTTTCTAAGAGGTAAAGTGTTGCCAGATTGAATAGCAGCATCTTGACCTGACTGGATTTGATCTCCAGCTTTTAATCCTTTTGGTGCGATAACATAACGTCTCTCACCATCGGCATAAAGAACTAATGCAATATTTGCACTACGATTTGGATCATATTCCAAACGCTCAACTGTTGCCGGGATACCATCTTTATTTCTTTTAAAATCAACTAAACGATAATGCTGTTTATGCCCGCCACCAATATGACGAGTAGTGATACGACCGTTATTATTACGACCACCACTTTTTGATTTCTTTTCTAGTAAAGGTGCATGTGGAGCACCTTTATGCAAATCTGGGTTGACCACTTTGATAACAAAGCGACGACCTGGAGATGTTGGTTTAGCTTTTAATAGAGCCATCTTAAATTCCCCTTACGCGTCCGCGCTTTCAAAGTCGATGTCTTGCCCTTCTTCAAGAGAGACATAGGCTTTTTTCCAATCGGAACGACGACCTGAAATTTGACCAGTACGTTTAGTTTTACCTTTAACAACCAAAGTTGAAACATTTTCAACAGTGACATTAAAAAGCAACTCAACAGCCTTTTTAATTTCTAATTTTGTCGCAGTTTTTGCAACTTTAAAAACAAACTCGCCGCGATCCGCCGCTAAACTTGCTTTTTCAGATACGAGAGGAGCCAATAAAATGCTCATGATTCTTTCTTGATTCATCCCCATAACTCCTCTAATTTTTTCACTGCTTCAACAGTCATAATAACTTTGTCAAAAGCAATCAAACTAACAGGGTCACAAGCTTGAATATCACGAACATCAACTTTATGAAGGTTTCTAGCTGACAAGTATAAGTTCTCATCAACTTTATCAGAAACGATTAAAGCTTCAGTCAAACCGTGCTCAGCGAGTTTACTAACCAACCCTTTAGTTTTAGGTGAATCAACATCAAATGATTCAACGACGTACAAACGTTCCTGCCTTACTAACTCAGACAAAATACATTGCATTGCACCACGGTACATTTTACGATTAACTTTTTGCGAAAAATCTTGAGGGCGTGCAGCAAAAGTAACGCCACCAGTACGCCAGATAGGACTACGAATAGTTCCCGCTCTTGCACGACCAGTTCCTTTTTGCTTCCATGGCTTAGCGCCACCACCACTTACATCACTACGCGTTTTTTGAGCTCTAGTTCCCGCACGTGCTCCTGCCATGTAGGCAACAACAACTTGGTGAACAAGTGCTTCATTAAATTCACGAGCAAAAGCAACATCAGAAAGTTCGACTGTCGATGCTTTTTTCTTACCAGTTACAGATAAATTAATTTCCATTATCTATTCTCCTTAAAGCTTAACAGCAGGACAAACAATTACGTCGCCGCCTTTGGAGCCAGGTACGGCACCTTTAATGAGAAGAATATTTCGCTCAACATCAACTCGCACAACAGTAAGGTTTTGTGTAGTTGAACGCTCAGCACCCATATGTCCAGACATTTTTTTGCCTTTAAATACTTTACCAGGCGATTGGTTTTGACCAATAGAACCATTTGAACGATGCGATACAGAGTTACCATGAGTTGCATCTTGCATTGTAAAATTCCAACGCTTAATACCACCTTGAAAACCTTTACCTTTTGACGTGCCTGTGACATCTACAATCTGTCCGTCTTTAAAAATATCAGCATTGATTTCTCCTCCGGCTTTAAAGCCTTCTAAAGAATCAGTACGAAATTCCCAAAGTCCGCGCCCAGCTTCAACACCTGCTTTTTTGAAGTGCCCCGCTGCTGGACTTGTTACTCGACTCGCTTTACGCTCGCCTGTAGTAACTTGGATTGCTTGATAGCCTTCATTGTCTTTTGTTTTAACCTGAGTAATTCGATTTGCGGTTACTTCAATAACAGTAACTGGTGTAGAAACACCATTTTCATCGAACACTCGGGTCATGCCACATTTGCGACCAACAATTCCGATTGCCATGTTAAAAACCCTCTATTAATGTTGCTTACTTGATTGTTGTTCGTCATCTTCATACATTGATGAATTTGAACAACGCAACTAAAATTCCGTTTAGTAGGTCAATGCCCTACTAAACGATTCACACTTGTCTTAAGAAAGACTAATTTGTACATCAACACCAGCAGCTAGGTCGAGCTTCATTAAAGCATCGACTGTCTTTTCTGTTGGTTCTTCTATATCTACCATGCGCTTGTGTGTACGTATTTCATATTGATCCCGCGCGTCTTTGTTGACGTGAGGAGAAACCAAAATGGTATAACGTTCTTTGCGCGTAGGTAATGGAATAGGACCACGAACTTGTGCACCTGTACGCTTTGCAGTGTTAACAATCTCAAGTGTCGATAAATCGATAAGCTTGTGATCAAACGATTTTAAGCGTATTCGGATTCGCTGCTTAGCCATAGCAAAGAAACTCCAAAGTTAATTAATAAACAGTTAAAAACCACCCTCCCATAATACATAAGGAACGCGGATTAAAATTCTTGTCGACCAAAATTAGGTCGGTTGTCATGACACCCTATAAAAACTGTGCCATAGAGCCTTTTTAGAGGCTATTCAATTCGGGGTTTAGCCGATTTGGGACGCGCATTATATAGAATGGTTTTAAAATGTACAACCCTAATTGAGCTTTATTTTTAATATTGTTCTTTCTATTAACAAGATTGGTAAATTTAAAGTACTTTAAGGCATCTGTAGAGATGTTTTATCTTTAAATTCGAAAAAATTTAAACGAGCAAATATAGCCGTGGATCTCATATTTATTGTCACAAAGACATAAATACCCGATCTGTAGCAATGATTTATTATTTCTTTATGGTAAAATCGCGGCCGTTAATCTATGTTAATACCCATTCCAGCTCAAGTTGTATGATTCAGCAAGGCTAGAAACAATTATCAAGAAACTTATTTTTTAACTGAGGACAACACAATGAAACAACCTGTTCGCGTAACAGTCACAGGCGCCGCTGGCCAAATCTGCTATTCACTCTTATACCGTATTGCTTCTGGCGAGATGCTAGGAAATGATCAACCTATCATTTTACAACTATTAGAAATCACTCCCGCTTTAAAAGTACTAGAAGCGGTAAAAATGGAACTTAATGACTGTGCTTTTCCTCTACTAGAAGATGTGGTTTGCACTGATGATCCTAAAGTGGCTTTTACGGGTTCTGATTATGGCTTAATGGTTGGAGCAAAACCTCGTGGTCCTGGCATGGAAAGAGCTGATTTATTAAAAGATAACGGTAAAATATTTAGCACTCTTGGTAAAATTATTAATGAAGTCGCAAACCCTAACATGAAGATTTGTGTTGTGGGTAATCCAGCAAATACCAATGCCTACATTTTAATGAAAAATGCCCCTAACTTAAACCCAAGAAATATCACTGCATTAATGCGTCTTGATCATAACCGCGCGATTTACCAATTAGCGGCAAAAGCCAATAAACCAATGAACCAAGTTAAAAAAATGATTATTTGGGGAAATCACTCAACCACTCAAGTGCCAGATATTAGCCAAGCAACTATTTCAGGTGATGCTGCACCGTCAGTCGTTGATGCTTCTTGGGCTAGTGATGAATTTATGCCTAAAGTGGCTAAACGCGGTGCTGAAGTCATTGCCGCACGTGGCTCATCTTCAGCAGCATCTGCTGCAAATGGCATCATCGACCACATGAGAACTTGGGTTCTAGGCACTGAAGATGGTGACTGGGCTTCAATGGCTGTTTACTCTGATGGCTCGTATGGAATTCAGCAAGGTTTAATATATTCTTATCCTGTTGTTTGTAAAGATGGTGATTGGAGTATTGTTAGGGGCTTGTCAAATAGTGACTTTATTACAGCTAAGATAAAAGAATCTGAAAAAGAGCTTCAAGATGAAGCTGAAACTTGTTCCGATTTGTTTTAGACATTTATTTTGCTATAAAAAAACGGGACATCGAGTCCCGTTTTTTATAACCAGCATTATTCGAGATGCATGTTAATGGATATACACATTACACTTATGCTACTTGAACATCAAATTGCCTTTTAAGTTGACTTTTTAACTTAAAAAGTTGCAAAAAATATACACCGCTATTATTAGTCATTTCAACAACTAACGATTTAATTTTTGCATCTTTGCTATCAGAATCGAAT